>Ga0233425_10000080_pt1 | contig 238792 bp, 185 predicted proteins | sample Watercolumn_Towu_2_FD_181712 | JGI IMG/M metagenome (GOLD analysis project Ga0233425, IMG submission 181712) | Freshwater microbial communities from Lake Towuti, South Sulawesi, Indonesia - Watercolumn_Towuti2014_140_MG | ecosystem: Environmental > Aquatic > Freshwater > Lake | place...
TTGCCGCGCTCGCCGGCCAGCGCCGGAATGCGCTCGGGATGTCGGTAGATCATCAGTTGCGCCTCGCGCAACGCCTCAATCGGCGGTTTCTTATTCACCCACAGATCGTGATAAAACTTCGCCATCAACGCCGCAGTCGCGGCGTCGTTGACATTCCACAACGACGCCACGACATTCGGACAGCCGGCTAAATGAAAGGCCCGTTGTAGGCCATACACGCCCTCGCTGGGGACCGCGCCGCCCAGGCTAGTCTCGCATGCCGACAGCGTCACCAATTGGAGGTTCTCCAGCGGCAGGTCGACGAGCGACAGACCCGTCAGCACCTCGCCGCCGGCCAACACTAAGCCGGTGAAGCCCAGCAGGTTCCGCGCCGCCGACAGGCGCTGGCCCGACTGAAACGACCAGTGCCGCCGTTGCTCGTCCTCGCGCCGCCACTCCGCCGTCAAGCCCTCGACATCGAAGAACCCATGCGTGGCGATGGCGGCGTAACGTGGCCGCGCCAGCGCCGCCGTCACCCGTCCCGCCGTCGCGTCGGTTCCGGTCAGCACATCGAGTTTGCCGCCCAGTCCAGCCAGCGCCTTCAGCTCGACCGCGGTTCCCGGCAGCGCCGGCCAGGGCGACGAGCCGTAGTCGACCTTGCCTACCGCCAGGATCGAGCCCGCCGCCGCGGCGCCGCGAGGGAACTTCAACTGTTCCAGCAGGAACGCTCCGTGCGGAACGATTGACATCCCGCCGGCGAACTCCTCGAGCAGTACGGTGTCGGGTTTGGCTCCGGGGATCGCGGCCCAGGGTAGAGCCGCCAAGTCGCCATGCGGGGCGATGTAGAGCGTCTGCGTGTCGGACGGCAGGGCCGCGGCCAGCGGCTCCCACAGCCGTCGGCGGACCGTCGCTGCGGCGTCGCCCGACCGGCCGGCCTCGATGTCCCGGCGCCATGCCCACATCGCCTCGACGATGGGTAACGAGGTTCCGATCTCGACCCGCCGCACTGGTCGGCCAGGGGCGGTCACGAACGCGGTCAGCCGGAACTCGACGGTGTCTGCCCTTGTCGGGCGCCAACTGGCCACTTTTAGGGGAGCGTGTTCGTACAGATCGACGAAGACGCAGCCGGCGGGCAGAACCTTCGCGAGCTCGTCCGGCCCGAGGCGATCTCGCACGGCCCAGCGGGCCAGGTCGGGAATGGCCGCGGCGAGCTTCCGCTCCAGGCGATCTCGCTCCTCGGCCAGCGTACCCAGACGACGGTCTCGCTCGGCGGGGGTTAGGCGAGTGTCGTGAGTGAGAACCTCGGTCTGCCGGCGCACGTCGCGCAGCTGGGCCAGGCTGGCGGAGTGTTCAGTGCCGGTGGCCCGAGCGTTTGCGTGGCGCCGCTCCAGCACGCGGGTCACCGCCGACTTCGTGTCCCACGCCGCCCGGTACACGGCCCCCTCGCTCCCCGGGCTATTCACGCTCGCCGCCAGCACTTCGATCAGCACGCCCCGCTGCAAAAACAACTCGGCCAGGGCGTCCGCCTGCGGGGCGGTGGCCAGCTGCACTTCGGCCAGGCGAGTCAGCATCGCGTGGCTGGCCTGGTACAGTTCGAGTGCAGCCCGGACATCGCCGACCTGTTCCTTCACATTGCCCAGGTGGCGATGGGTGGCGGCGAGTTGCGGGTGGCCGCGTGGGAAGCGGTCCGCGGGGTAGAGGCGCTGGTACATGGCCAGCGCCGCCCCTAGATGTTCGGCTGCCTCCGTGTACGCTTGCCGGTTGTAGGCCAGGACCCCCAGGGTGGCATGCGAGGAGGCGACAAGCTCGTTGCCGCGGGGGTAGCGGGCCGCCGGGTAGAACTTCTTTCGCATGGTCAAAGCCTGTTCGAGGTGCGCCTGGGCCTCGGCGAGGCGGCCGAGGCGTTGGTATGAGCTGCCCAGGTTGTTGAGGATAAGCGCCAGATCCGGGTGGCCGTCGGGGTATTTCTCCGCGGGGAAGAGCGTTCGGACCATGTCGGCGGCCCGTTCGAGATGGGGCAGGCCCTTGGCGAACAGCCCCAGTTCGTTCAGGGTGATGGCCAGGTCGCTCATCGACCGGATGAGGAGTGGATGCCCATTGGGGAAGCGGGCCGGCGGGTAGAGTCGCTGCGCCATTGCCAGGGCCTGCTCGAAGGTGTTGACGGCCTTGCTGAACGATCGGGTGATGCGCTGCAGGTTGCCGACGTTGCCCAGACAGGTCACGGTCTGCTGGTGGCCCTGGGGAAACTCGGCCTCGGGGTAGAGCCGTTGGCTCATTTCCAGGGCCTGTTCGAAGCGAGCCAGAGCCTCCTCGTAACGGCCCATCTCCAGGAACAGCCCGCCGATGTTGGTGAACGCGGAGACCAGGTCGGCGTGTCCGCGCGGGTGATCCTTTTCGGGGTAAAGCCGTTGCGTCATCGCCAGGGCTTGATCGAGGTACTCGCGGGCTGGCTCGTAGGCGCCGGTCATCAGGCGGACGTAGCCGAGGTTGTTGAGGCTGTTAGCCAACCGGGCGTGTCCGGCGGGGAACTTCGCCGCCGGGTAGAGCGCGGCGTGCATCGCCTGAACCTGCTCGAAGTACGGCTCGGCTTCGTGGAAGCGGCCCATCGACTGGAGGATGAAGCCGACGTTGCTCGTCACCATCGCCAAGTCGGGGTGGCCGTCGGGGTACTTCGCGGGTGGATAAACCTGCCGCAGCACCGCCAGGGCTTTCTGGAACTGCTCCAGCGCCTCCGTCGGCTTGCCGTCGCCGTGCGCTTTCATCGCCGCGTCCATGTGGTTGCCGGCCTCCTCGGCTAACTTCTCTCGCCCCGGAGGTTCTTCCGCGGTCAGCGTCGCCGCGGTTAACAGTAGCAGCCCCGTTGCCAGCGTTCGCATGATCGTTCCTCGAAGTTTGCTCACTTCCCCACGCCGCTGAGGCCAAACGCCGCCCACAACTTTGTCGGCGTCGTCGGCTTACTTTTCGCGTTCGCTTCGCCGGTCGCTGAGGCTCGCGGCTCAACAGCCACTCCACCTTCTTCGCCTGATCCGGTTCGCATACCTGCGGCACGTCTCTCAGCGGTTGATTCAATTGCTGAGTCGTAAGATAATCGCTGTCATAGCGATTGCCACCGAATAACTGTTGGTGCTGGGGAGCCCATCATGCGAAAAATAATCTTCGCTTGCGGTTGCACCATCATCCTCGTCGTGTTCGCACTTTTCGGTGCTCGCGGTCGGGAACAGCAGGCCGCCAAGCTTCGCTTGCAACTCGTCGACGCTGAGACAGGCAGGCCGCTTGGCGGTATCGTCCGAATTGTTCCAGCCGATGGCACGAAGCCCGTTGAGTTGCCCAACTTGCTGGACCGCCTTCGTGGACTCAAGAAGACTGAGGTTCTCAGCGGCTGGTACGTGGTACCAGCTGCCGGCGCTGACACACGGCTGTCAAAGGGCCGGTATCGTGTGGAATCGGTCTCAGGGCTCGAAACTGCACGAGCGAATCAGGAAATCGACGTTTCCGGTGATTCGCAAGACCTGACGCTCAAGCTATCGACATTGTTTCGTCCAGAAGCACAGAAATTTGTCGCCGGCAACACGCACCTCCACCTGCAAGGACTGACAAAAACCGAATGCGAGGAGTATCTGCGTCAGGCGCCGGCAGCCGAAGGCATCAAGGTCATGTTCATTTCGTATCTCGAACGGGCCGAGATCGACAAAGCGTATATCACGAATACTTACCCGATCGGGGATCTCAAGCAATTTGCTGCAACCGGCGTGTTGTTCAATAACGGTGAGGAGCACCGGCACAACTTCGAAGCATGGGGACAAGGTTTTGGACATGTCATGTTCCTCGATCTGAAGGAACTCGTGAAGCCCGTCAGCCTCGGTCCCGGCATCACGGCACGCGGCGACGACGACCGACCTCTGCGGCCAGGGATCGATGAAGCTCGAAAACAAGGCGCCACCGTCATCTGGTGCCACAATGAATTGGGGCACGAAGACGTTCCAAACGTGCTTTCAGGACGGCTCGACGCTCTCAATGTGTTCGACGGCAACCGCGTCGGGACATTTGAGCAAAACTACTACCACTACTTGAATGTAGGTATTCGTTTGCCGATCAGCACCGGCACGGACTGGTTCCTCTATGACTTCTCGCGCGTGTATGCTCACGTGCAAGGTTCGCTGACGGTGAAGTCATGGCTCGACGCACTGAAAGCAGGAAGAACCTGCGCGACCAATGGTCCGATGTTGACGATGTCGGTCGAGGGCCGTCCGATTGGCGATGTCATCAACCTCGAAAAGCCCGGCGGGCTGCGAATCGTCGCGCACGGAATAGGCCGGCACGATTTTCAGAGATTGCAAATCGTTCACAACGGCCGCGTCATTCATCAAGTCGACGCTAGCAAGCGGAACAACGGATTCGAGGCGCACTTCGTTGGAAATGTTCGCGTCGACGGACCGGGCTGGGTCGCCGTGCGAATTGAATCCGACACGAAGAACGAATTGCAGCAGCAACTGTTTGCCCACACTTCGCCAGTGTATGTGGATATGCAGAACATTCGGCGATTTGACGTTGAGTCAGCCCGCGAATTGCTGAAACAGATGGAGCGATCACGCGACGAGATTCGATCACGGGGCAAATTCTCAGACGACGACGCACGAATGAAGTTGCTTTTGAATTATGACGATGCAATTCGTGACCTAACGGACCGCATCAACCGGCGACGATAGGCGAATCACGATATCGCTCTTCAAGGATGTGCCGGTCATTATGGCAGGCCGTCGTGCCAATTCCGCACATCAAAAGTCTGCCAGAATCCCAGGATTTGCCGTGTTTCCCTGCTCCAAGCAGTTGGGTACGCGGTTTGCTCTGCTAACTGCCAATTGACAGGATTCCTCCCTGCGCGGAGAGCGACATGAACATCGAACGATTTACCGAACGGGCGCAAGAGACGCTGAGACAGTCTCAGCGATTTAGCCAGAAGTTCGGCCAGCAAGAGACCGATGTGGAGCACCTCTTGCTGGCACTCTTGGATCAGGAGAACGGACTCGCGCCGGCCGTGTTGTCCAAAGCCGGGATCGCAATCGATGCCGTCAAGATTCGAGTGCAGCGCGAATTAGAGCGATTGCCGAAGGTTTCCGGAGCGCCAAGCGATGACCGATTCTACGTCTCTGGCCGTCTCAACCGGCTTATGTCCAAGGTCGAAGATGAAGCCAAGAAGTGGAAGGATGACTTCATTTCAGCCGATCTCATGCTGCTGGCGATTGCCGACAGCGACGGAGCGGCTTCTGCCATTCTCAAGGAATTTGGTGCGACGCGTTCCAAGCTCGAAGAAGCGGTCAAGGCACTCCGCGGCCAGCAGCGCGTGACGACGCAGAATCCGGAAGGCACGTTTCAGGCGCTCGAACGCTACGGACGCGATCTGACTCAGTATGCGCGGGAACAGAAACTTGATCCAGTGATCGGACGTGATGACGAAATTCGACGAGTCGTTCAAGTGCTGTCGCGCCGCACCAAGAACAACCCGGTGTTGATCGGCGAACCCGGCGTCGGCAAAACGGCCATTGTGGAAGGATTGGCCCAGCGCATTATCGCCGACGATGTTCCCGAAGGCCTGAAACGGAAGCGGGTCGTTGCACTCGATATGGGGGCGTTGATTGCCGGAGCGAAGTATCGCGGCGAGTTCGAGGAACGTCTCAAGGCCGTGCTGAAGGAAGTGACAGGCGCTCAGGGTGAGATCATTCTGTTCATCGATGAACTGCACACGGTCGTCGGCGCCGGCAAAGCGGAAGGCGCCATGGATGCGGGCAACCTGCTCAAGCCGATGTTGGCTCGCGGTGAGTTGCACTGCATTGGCGCGACGACGCTCGACGAGTATCGCCAGCACATCGAAAAGGACGCGGCCCTCGAACGCCGATTCCAGCCGGTGTTGGTCGATGCCCCGTCGGTCGAAGACACGATTTCGATCCTTCGCGGCTTGCGTGAGCGGTATGAAGGGCATCACAAGGTGCGCATCAAGGACACAGCGGTTGTTGCCTCGGCGGTCCTGTCGAACCGCTACATCGCTGATCGGTTCCTGCCGGACAAGGCCATCGACTTGATGGACGAAGCATGTGCCAAGCTGCGTACTCAGATTGACTCGAAACCTGTGGAACTCGATGAAACCTATCGCCGGCTGACACAATTGAAGATCGAGCGTGAGGCGCTTCGAAAAGAAACGGACACTGCATCCAAGGATCGGCTGGGCAAGCTCGAAAAGGAGATCGCCGACCTCGAAGAACGGCACAACGAACTCGAGCGTCAATGGAAGTCGGAAAAGGCATCGGCCGCGACCATTCCCGAATTGCAACGCGAATTGGAGAAACTCCGCTTCCAGGTGCAGCAGGCGATTCAGGAAGGCAAATGGGACTGGGCCGGCGAATTACAGAACGACCGCATTCCAAAGTTCGAGAAACAGATTGAGGACGCCAAAAAGGCGGCCACGAGCGCCAGTGCTCGCCGGCTGGTAAAAGACGAAGTGGACGAAGAAGACATTGCCGAAGTTGTCAGCCGGTGGACGGGCGTGCCGGTGTCGAAACTGCTCGAAAGCGAGATGCAGAAACTGTTGCACCTGGGCGACGAATTGCACCACCGGGTCATCGGTCAGGACGAGGCCGTGTCGGCGGTGGCCGACGCCGTCATGCGCGCCCGTGCGGGCTTGAAAGACCCGAATCGGCCGATCGGTTCGTTCATATTTCTGGGGCCAACGGGTGTTGGCAAGACTGAACTGGCAAGGGCGCTTGCCGAGTACCTCTTCGACGACGAGCGAGCAATGGTTCGCATCGACATGTCGGAGTATCAGGAAAAGCACACGGTATCTCGGTTGCTTGGCGCCCCCCCCGGCTACGTCGGATTCGAGGAAGGCGGGCAGTTAACGGAAGCCGTCCGGCGCCGGCCATACTGTGTCTTGCTATTCGATGAGATCGAAAAAGCGCATCCAGATGTGTTCAACACGCTGTTGCAGATGCTCGACGACGGCCGACTCACCGACGGCCAGGGCAGGACGGTCGATTTCAAGAACACGATCGTGATCATGACGTCGAACATCGGCAGCCAGCGCATTTTGCAATACAAGGGCTCTTTCATCGGCGAGATCTATGATCGAATGAAGGACGCGGTACTCGATGAGATGCGCAAGTCCTTCCGACCGGAGTTTCTCAATCGCATCGATGAAATCATCGTGTTCCACTCGCTCAGCGAGGAGCACCTGCAAAAGATCGTCGAGATTCAACTGGGCAGTCTGCGGAAGCGTCTGGCGGAACGCCGCATGCAGCTTGAAGTCACGCGGGCCGCGAAGGAGCACATCGTTCGAGTTGGTTACGAACCGGCTTACGGCGCCCGACCGCTGAAGCGAGTGCTGCAACGCGAACTCGAAACCGCGATCGCCAGATATCTTCTCCGAGGCCAAGTCCGCGACGGTCAGACGATTTATGTCGATTACGACAAAGCTAGGGAACAGTTGTCGATGCGTAGCGAGTGAAGGGATACTTTCCGCCACGGCACTGTCACTTCTTTTCCACCACGTCCTTCTTCGCCGAGTTGAAGATCGCCGCGAATTCGTCGATCTCCTTTTGCGGCACCTTGTACTTCTTCATCGTGGCAACGATATGCCCTCCGACGGCGTCGAACTCGGCGGCGCTGATCGCCATGCCGGCATGTGCCGTTTTCATGTCGAGGCCGGAGTACTTCAAGGGGCCGCCGGTCGCAGCGCTAATAAACTCGACGTGCAGCTTTTCGAGACGAGCGACGTTCTCCGGCGTCATCTTGAATTTGCCGTCACGGGTCAGATTGACTTTGGGGTCCTTGATGACGGCGTCGATCGCGTCGTGAACGACTTTCTTGACGGCCTCTTCGCCGCCGAGGCGCTCCCACAAGGTCTTCGCCTCAACAATGTCCTTGCGCAGGCTGTTGACAACTGCTACCACTTCGCTGATTTCTTTCGAGCCGACCTTCGCGTCCACCATCACCTTGACGACGATCGCTCCAAGTGCATCAAACTCGGCATCATTTATGCCCATGCCTTTGTGTACCGTCTTCATGTCGCGGCCGGTGTATTTCAATGGTCCGCCGGTGGCGCTGCTGAGCAGTTCGACGAGTAACTGGACGGTCTTCGTGTTGATTTCGGGAGTGACCTGGAACTTGCCGCCTCGGGAGAAGTTCACCTTTGGGTCGCTGCGAGCTTGCTTGATCGCTTCGGTCTGCACGGCACGAACGGCCGTTTCGCCGCCGAGCCGGTCCCATAGTGTTTTGGCAGCGGGCGCCGGCACAGCGTCTTTGCGAATGGCGGCGCGAATGTCGTCGAGCGATTCACGCAACGTGAAAGCGGCAGACTCGACGTCCTTGGCCGTTTCGGCACGTTGGAGCCGGACCTGCACATTGCGTTTCAATTCGGGGCGATGGTCGAGGAGCGGGATGGCGACTGCCAGCGCTCCACGGTACATTCCGATGCAGCCTTCTTCGTTGCCGTTGTTCCACATGCGAGCGCCCGCGGTGATGACGGCGCGAAGCGATTCTTCGAGAACCTTGTCCACGTCTTTGCGGTCAAGCGGAGTCTGAGCAACGGCCGGCATGACAAAGGCGAAGCCGGCCATCATCGTCAGAAGCAGGGTACGGCGCATGTGGTTTCTCCTCGATCAGGAAAGTCGGAGGCAATGACATCAGGATAATCACCGAAGTCACCGGGCTCAAGCGGCCGATAACAGCAATTCTGCCGATTAGTCGGAACAAGGCCGTTCGGCTTCGACCGGCCAGGAAACTTGCACGAATCGTAGGGTTTTCGAGAACAGCTGGAAGAGCGAATTGCTGCTTGCCTTCGGACATCGGGTGGATATATTTGCTTGCATCTTGCAGGCAGACTCGATCCCGTTCGAACCTTTCCCCATAGAGGTGACGGATGTTTGCGAGTGGGTTATTGGCGGAAGTGGACTTCATAGAAGAACTGCGTCTCCGTCGCTGGGCTCGTGAGAATTTTGTGCCGGTCGAGAATAGAAGTCGCACCTGGCACCCGATCGTCCTCGAAGAAATGCTCCGCAAGGATGAGGAGGTCGAACCGTCGGAAGTGCTGGTCGCCGGCACTGTCCCCTAACGAAACACGACGTTGAGCTTCGGCGATCGCGTTGGCGGTCGCCTTTTTTTTCCGGTGCCGCACATGCCATTCCTGTCCGGTCGAGTCACATTCACACGTACCCAAGTCAGCGGTTCGTCGCCAGGAATCTTCGGCCCTAAGGAACTTGAACGACTCGAGAAATTCGCCGCTGGCAAACAGCGCCTTCCTGCTTCGGATAGAGTGGACATTGGCTGGACTGCCGGCAACCACGTGCTTGACACACGATTCGACCTCGCCAAGAACATCGTCAACGAATCGCTCTTGTTCTCAATGCGGGTCGATACGCAGAAAATCCCGGCCGATCTCAAAGCCGCGTACTTTCAGATCGAACTGGACGGAGCGACTGCCGCTAATTCCGGCGTGAAACCTAGTGCCCGGCAAAAGAAAGAGGCCCGCGATGCCGCCCACGACCGACTCAACAAGGAAGCGAGAGACGGCCGCTATCTGAAACGCAAGCTGGTGCCCGTGCTTTGGGACGCTCGCTCAAACGAACTATTGGCCGGCACGACCAGCAGCACCGCATTGGAGCAATTGCATGGTTTGTTCGAGCGAACGTTTGAACGATCCTTTGAGCCGATGACGGCGGGAAAGAGGGCGTTTGACCTCGCCGAATTGCGGCAACAGATTCGAGCGGTGGACGACAGTTCGCCGTCCGCGTTCGTTCCCGGCGCGACGCCCAACGAGATTGCCTGGATTCCGCAGGAAGACAGCCGCGATTTCCTCGGCAACGAATTCTTGTTGTGGCTCTGGTACGTGCTCGATGTAGAAAGCGACAGCATCAAATTATCGGATCAGTCGGAAGCGGTCGTCATGCTTGCCAGAACGCTGACTCTGGAATGCCCTCGCGGGCAGACCGGACTGGAAACGATCCGCAGCGAAGTGCCGACTAAGCTGCCCGAGGCGCGTCGTGCCATCCAGGCCGGCAAGTGGCCGCGCAAGACCGGCATTACGCTCGTGCGGCACGATGAGCAATACGACCTGACGCTGCAAGCTGAAACGCTTGCGGTCAACAGCGCCAAGCTGCAGGTGCCGGACGAGGATAACGAACGTGCCCGCCATGAGGGCCGCATCGATCAGATTCGGCAACTCATCGAAACACTCGATCTCGTGTATGACGCATTCGGCCGCCGCCGCTGCAGCCACGACTGGAGCAAAGAACTGGCGAAGATGCAAAAGTGGATGGCCCAAGTCAAGTAATCGTGCCCGATCGATGGAAAGTTGCAACTTAGCGAAGTTGCTTGCGGATAGAATGCTTTCACAGCCCAGTGCACGAGCGAAGGCGATGAACATCCTGATTACAGCCGGCAACACGCAGGCGATGATCGATCGCGTACGCTGCATCACCAACATTTTTTCGGGCCGCACGGGTGCAGGTATCGCTGCGGAAGCAATTCGGCGCGGGCATCGAGTGACCTTGCTAACATCGCACCCAGAGTCGGTGAGCGAATCCGATGGCATCTCGGTGTTGCCGTATCGCGCGTACGAGGAGTTGGCGTCGCTGATGAAGACTCGCCTCACAGGCGAGTCCTGGGATGCAGTGATACATACTGCAGCCGTCAGCGATTACCTGGCGGCCGGGGTCTACGAAGCTGATGCCAACTTCCAAAAGGATGGCGAAAACTTGAAATGCGATGGCAAGGTGACGATGCACTCACGAAGTGCCGGTAAGGTGAAAAGCGGCTCCGTAGAGTTATGGTTGCGGCTCGTGCGTGCACCAAAACTGATTGACCGAATTCGCGGCGAGTGGCGGTTTCGCGGCGTCCTTGTTAAGTTCAAGCTGGAAGTCGAAGTGACGGATGAAGAGCTTTTGGCAGTCGCGGAGCGCTCGCGGCTACTATCCGACGCCGATCTAATGGTCGCGAACACGTTGGAAGGGGCGGCCGAATGGGCGTACTTGGGCGAGGGAGAATATTCGCGAGTGACGAGGGCGGAATTGCCGGCACGACTTATCGATGCAGTCGAGAGAATCTCGACTGTCGACGGCGCGAGGTGACCCTTGGCGAACGTACTGTTGGGAGTTACTGGATCCGTCGCGGCCGTGCGCACCCCTGCCCTGTTTGAGTCGTTGCGAGCGCGAGGTCATGCCGTTCGCATCGTCAGTACTCGTGCGGCAACCTATTTTTTCGATCCGGCTGCGATCGCGCCGAAGGATGACGGCAGCCGTGATCCTGCGATTGTGTCGCTGGACGAGGACGAATGGCCGGGCCGCGACCAGGGCCGACTTTATGCTCGCGGCGACGAAGTGTTGCATATCGATTTGCGGCGTTGGGCGGACCTGTTCCTGATTGCACCGCTCGACGCCAATACATTGGCGAAGCTCGCTGCCGGCATCTGTGACAACTGTCTGACCTGCGTCTGGCGGGCGTGGGACTTAACCCGACCGGTCATTGTTGCGCCGGCGATGAACACGATGATGTGGGAACATCCATTGACGCAACGTCACTTGCAACAACTTGCGGCGATGGCCGGCGCCGATTTCCTTGGTCCATTCGGCGTAGGTATGTTGATCGATCAAATGAGTGCAATATTCGGCAATCTGTGCGTCGTGCCGCCAATAAGCAAGCAACTCGCTTGCGGAGACGTCGGTATGGGTGGGTTGGCCGATGTAGAGTCGATAGTGGAATGCGTTGAGCGGAAGTTGAAGCAAAGCCGGTGACTCATTTTTTGGGTGGCGCGGTATTCGGAATAATGAAGATCACGTCGGCGTTTCCACCAGGCACTCGCCAATAGTTCATTTCGAAGAATTGCCGGGTGTCCTGTGCAGTGCCGCCGCCGTTGCGGCCGTCAGGCCCCACACTCCATAGCACTCCCGACTTCGGCTCGATCTTGCGAAAGCGGCCGACATCCAAGACAACTTGCGATGGCGCGTCGCCGGGCGGCGGTGCGGCGGGTATGTCGCCAACATCTGCGGGAGCCACGGCGGCACCGGCTGGCCCCGTTTGAACGTCGGCAGCCCATTCTCCGCTTAGGTCTTCCAATTGCGAAGACGTAAACCAGCGGATGTTCTCGCCGGCCGAAAGCCGATACTGAAACGGCTGACTGCTGTAAGGGTCGACGGGTATCGAAGGCAGCAGTCCCGGCGTCAACTGCTCAAGCTTCTTCGCCGGTTGGCCGTTCATGTGCTGGTATGCCATCAACGCTAGTTGAATCTGGGTGCTGCGCACGTGCATCTGAGAAGCAAACCGGTAAGCCTCGAACGTGCCGATGTATGTGATTGCGTGTCTTAGGAATAAGTCCTGATTCAACTGTAAGAGGCACTGTTCTAGTTCGGGTTCTCGAGCAGGATCGCGCATCGGCGGGACCGACTGGATGTGAATATTCGTCTGAGTCTCAAGCACGATGCGCCATGAACGCACAGCATTTGCACGGCTTTGCATCGTCTGATAGTCGGTTTCCTGCGCGTCAAACATTGCCTCATACGCGAGATTGAGCAACCGCTCGCGCCGCCGTTTTTCCCACGGCGCAATGATAGACGCCGCCATCAGCCCCTCGTGCCAGCGAATCGTATCATGCCGATTCTGGTCTTTAAAAGTCGAGTACTGGTGAAACATCATCGCCGGGTGTTGCAGCAAATAGTGCGATTGAACGTATTCGGAACGTACGTTGTCGCGAGTGCCCGGGCGCAATCGTTCGTGCATTTGCATGGCGCCCAGCGCTCGGCCGAGAAACTTGGCGTCGAGGCCGGGGTGCCGTGCCCAAACCGCAAGTGCCCGGCACGCCAGCATCTCCATCTGAAAGCCGGTGTGTGCTTTGAAGAATCTCGACCGATTCTGAACATGTCGAGAGACCGCAAGCAGGTCGAGCAGCAGGTCAAGCGACTCGGCATGACTGCCGCGTGCCTGCTGTTGCAAAGCTCGCATCGAGACGACGGCAGCAACTTGTCGAAACACATGGGTGCTGTCCGCGACATAGGGCAGTGAGGCAAGTCGTGGATCCTCGAACATGGCGTCGGATTGCTTGGCCGCTTGCCGCAGTTCCGAAAGCCAATCTCCTTGCATCCAATGTTCTAGATTGGCATCGAGATCGGCGCTGTTTTTCGGCCAACCGACGACCAGCGTTCCTTCCACCTGATCTTGAAATTGGTTTCGAGAGTTTGAATTATGCTGTACGTCGGCGAAGGTGCGGCTGATCGAATACACGTCTCGTTGAACGTGAAACAGCGCCGAGCGGCTGGCGTCATGTTCAACCGGCGGCAATGAGGCCAGATATACGTTTTCCTGGATTCGATCAGTCCCCGTCGGCGTGTCCGTCATTCGCCAGACGATGAATCCTGTGATCCATGCAATGCCTGCAAAGGATGCCATGGCGATGATCGCGATACTTCGCCCCGCTCCGATTTGGCTGGTTGCCCAACGCCATACAAGGATCCGCGCGAGAATCAGTAATCCGACGGGAATGGCATACATCTGCCATACCGGTATTCCGCCGCTCAGCAGAGACGGCACCCACACCGATACTGTGATCAGGCTGGCGCCGAGCCCAAGAAACAGAGCGACAATCGTACGGCGAAAAAGCAGGCCCGCGATCTGCCCGAAACAAAAGCCGTACACGACCCACAAGGTCAGGTAAACTCGCAATCCGATTGAACGGAGCATCAAACCATCGAATCCGAATCGTTCTTCGAAGGCGTGCCGGAACAGATGATTCTGATGATCTGCAAAGACGCTTTCGGCATGCGAGACGAAGAACGCGGTGCTTAACAGCATCAAGAAGCAAAACCAGATCGCCATTCCAAATCGCCACAGCACCTTGACTATCCAGAATCGGCCCAGCGGCAGCCGCTGTTCGGCGAGCATGCGAAATGAACCAAACAACTGTTCGTCGGCAAAGGTAAATGATCCCTGCACAAGCCCGATAACCAGCGTGAATACCGGCCAAAGAATCAGCGGTTCAATCAACATCACTTGGCCAAACACTAATGCGACAACAGAGCCAACAACAAGGCCGACGCGGCTACGGCGTGCGGAGAGCCACAAGATACTGCGAATGCCAAGCCCGCGCAAATTCGGCCGGCTTTTCGATTCACTCGGCCGCCGCACCGCGCGTCGACGCGAAATATCATGCCGACAATACACAAGCGCCGACAGCACGGTTGGCAATGGCACGAATAGCACAAAAAGCGGGATGAAGGCCTTTGGAAAATCCGGGTCGCCGTACGCTGGATTGACTTGGTAAATCACACCTTGCAGAATCATCGCCAACAACCCGAAGCCCATGCTAATTGCATGTAGCGAGATAATGGCGTACCCAATCGCGCCCAAGACGTGCTTGGCGATCGCGGAACCCAAAAGGCCGCAACCGAGTCCAAATCCGCCGGCAAGAACAAAAGTCGGGATATGCAGCGACAGTGTTTTGATCGTCAGATCACTGGCGGGAAAGAATGGCAAACATGTGGCGAGCAGCAGCATCGACTGAGCCGCAGTGAGAATCGCACCAAAGCCGAACTTGATGAACCAAATGTTTCGTCGCGGTGTCGGCTGCATGTCGAGCAGTGTCTGTGTGCCGCTCTCATCTTCATTCGCCAACAGGATCGCCCCAGTCACCAAGCCGCATGCTCCTGAGAAAACGGCTGCCATTCCAACCTGCAGCATCAGGCTTTGATCGCCAAAGAAGGCCGGCACAACGGCAGTCACACAGATGACGGCCAATACGAGCAGCACCACCGCGGGGATGCGCTGTTCCCGAAATTCCTTCCACACCAGCGTGCGAATCATGACTCCCCCCCCTTGGCGATGGAGAGAGGTTCAACTTCGGACACGGCAACGTGAGCAAGCTTGGCGCTGGGCCGCGTCAGGAGCGACGCGTAGATTTCCTCGAGCGCGACGGCTGTTTCTTCGTAATCAAAAACATTCGGACTGATGCGCAGAGATTCAATCGCCTCAATCCGTGGATCGCGGATCAGCGCCTGCCAATACCGGCCGCTGCCGTTGCGCTCGAGCACGGTGCCGAGGCTGGTTGGATCGGGCGGCGCGCCTTCGAATCGCAAACGTACGCGCAGGAACTGCTTCTTCAATTCTTCGATTGGCTGCACCAGCAGCAATTTGCCCTCATTCATGATCGCGACATGGCTGGCGATGCGCTCAACCTCGGCGATTTGATGGCTGCAAATCAGGATCGTTCTTCCGCCGCCCGCAAGGTCCACCATGCTGTTGAGGAACTCACGCCGCGTCAACAGGTCGAGTCCCGAAGTCGGCTCGTCGAGAATGAGCACTTGAGGATCGACGGCGAGCGCCAGCGACAACCCGATCTTCGCGTAGCCGCCTTTTGACAGATTCTTGAGTTTGGCATTCGGGTCGATGCGGAATGCGTCGATGAATTCGTTGTAGCGCTTCAGAAAACCGTGGCTGTGAAAGCCGGCGACGAACCAGCCGATCTCCTGCACTGACATCCAGTCGTAAAACCTAGGCCGTTCCGGAACATACCCGACACGATGCCGTAGCGACACTGCGTTTGCCCAGCAGTCCTCGCCGAGTATCGTAGCCCGACCGGCATCTGCCTGCAGTTGACCGGTAAGCATTTTGATCGTCGTTGATTTTCCAGCGCCATTGTCACCCAACAATGCGAAGATTGCGCCTTCCGGCACCGACAGGCTCAAGCTGTCGACCGCCGTCTTGCCCCCGAATCGTTTCGTCAAGCTCTGAATCTCGATGGTGCTGGACATGGTCGCCTCATTGTCTGTGTCCATTGAATCGGTGCAGTTCTTCAGTCACGAGTTTCTCGACGTCGGCGGCCGGTAGTTCGCTTTGCACCGCTTCCTTGAGCGCTTGCCGGATGCGATTGCGTACGATTTCCTGCCGTTTTGACTTGCAGATGCCTGGCGCGTCGGTGGTTACTTCCATACCGCGACCGCGACGAGCGACCAGTACATTGCGTCGTTCGAGTTCCTGGTACGCTTTCGCCACCGTGTTAGGATGCACAGTCAGTTCAACCGCGAGTTCGCGGACGCTGGGAATGAGCATGCCGGCTTCGAGTGTGCCCGATGCGACGCCATAAATGACCTGCGTCACGATCTGCTCAAAGATCGGAATCGGTGAATCAGGAATGACGCGAAAATAGTGCATGGACCAATCGTATTGAGAATGCACATAGTGTAACAGTTACACAGCACACTAATGCACCAAGACAAAATCGTCAAGGCTTTTTTCCATGAGCGCCGGTCGTCGATGAATTGATCGCCTGCAATTGCTGTGTTTCGCGGATTGGCGTATGATGCCGCACGGTTGGCTTATTTGGCAGGACGTCCCTCATGCCCAAAGCGGCAAAGTCAAAACACTCGCGCATCTTGCACGTTCACCTCGTACCATCGCTCGTAAGCGCGAAGCAGTTGGCGGGCGGCATCGCCATCGTCGTTGATGTGTTGCGGGCCACGACCACTATCGTGCGGGCGCTTACCGTCGGCGTCACGAGCGTTCGCGTTTGTGCAGAGATTGCGGAAGCCAAGTTGCTTGCCAATAGTCTCAAACCGGCGAAAGTTATCCTGGCGGGTGAGCGAGGCGGCAAGAAAATTCCCGGTTTCGATCGAGGCAACTCGCCGCTTGAATTTACAGCCTCCAATTGCAAGAACGCGACGCTCGTCATGACGACGACCAATGGAACCGCTGCCCTGCTCCACGCCGCCTCGGCTGAGCGAGTCTTGGTCGGAGCGTTCGTCAATTTCTCAGCCGTGTGCGAACAACTTCGTCAGGACGTGCGTCCGATTCATGTAATTTGTGCCGGGACCGACGGCGAACCGAGTTTCGAGGACACGTTATTCGCCGGCGGGTTGGTCGAGTGCCTTTGTGACGACTACGAGCTTGAACTGAACGACTCGGCCAGGCTTGCCTGGAACAGCTTCGAAACACATGGGCACGTGTTAGAACAATCGATGAAGCTGGGCCGGGGTGGTTCAAACCTGATCGAACTCGGTTTCGAAGACGACATCGCCGCAGCGGCGCAGATTGATGAGTACGTCATCGTGCCGGAGCTGAAGCGCGACCCGCTACGAATCGAAGTCGGCGGCGTCGGGGTGGTTAAGAAGCAATGGCCCAAGTAGTCAGTAGTCAGTAGTCAGTAGTCAGTAGATCGCCGACTACTAGTTCTTGGTATTTCTGCAAGGATTTCGCAATGGACTCAATGGAAAAGATCGTCTCGCTCTGCCGCCGGCGGGGCTTCATATTTCAGTCGAGCGAGATCTACGGCGGCATCAACGGCTTCTGGGACTACGGGCCCATGGGCGTTGAACTCAAGAACAACATCAAACAAGTGTGGTGGAACGACATGGTCCGCAATCCACCGCTCGGCCCGGATGGTAACGAAATCAGCATGGTGGGGTTGGACTGCTCGATCATCATGAATCCGAAGGTGTGGGAGGCAAGCGGGCACGTCGGTGGATTCAGTGATCCAATGGTCGACTGTAAAGAGAGCAAGAAACGCTATCGCGCAGACCAATTGCTCGTGATGGATGGGCATAACGAGATCCTTCCCCAGTTGTACTACGCTTACGTATCTAATGATGAGAACTCCCTCAAAACGACGTTGAAGAAAGTCGAGAAGGCTGCGAAAGCGACCGGCAAACGGTTGGCCAGCAGTCCGGTGGGAAGGGCATTTTTGCAGGTTGCGACCGAGGCAGCGCGCCTTGCCTCAATCGTTGGGCCTGATGTCGACGTGCCTGGTACGCTTACCGAGCCTCGGGCTTTCAATTTGATGTTTCAAACGTATGTTGGCGCTATTCAAGATGCTGCGAATATCGCCTACCTCCGCCCCGAAACCGCACAAGGCATCTTCGTGAACTTCAAGAATGTGCTCGATTCGTCGCGTGTGAAGTTGCCGTTTGGCATCGCGCAGATCGGCAAGGCGTTTCGCAACGAGATCAACCCACGTAACTACACCTTCCGCTCGCGCGAGTTCGAGCAAATGGAGATCGAGTTCTTCTGCCATCCGGAAGAGTCGATGAAATGGTACCAGTACTGGCGCGATGTGCGCAAAGCGTGGTACACAAGGCTCGGCATCAAGTCGGAGCGATTGCGGCCGCGTGAGCAGGGCAAGGAGGAATTGGCGCATTACTCGATCGGCACGACCGACATCGAGTACATGTTTCCGTTTTCCGATGAGCCGCAGGAACTCGAAGGAGTCGCCCATCGCGGGGCCTACGACCTCACGCAGCATCAGCAGCATTCCGGCAAAGATTTGACCTACTTCGAGGAACAGCTTTGGGCGCAAGCCGATAAGTCGCCCTACGGCGGCGACAAGAAGAAGGAACAGGAAGCGAAGTCGAAGATGCCCTACCGCTACTTGCCGCACGTGATCGAACCGTCTGCCGGCGCAGACCGCTTTACTCTCGCGGTGATCTGCGAGGCTTACACCGAGGACAAAGCGCCGGACGCACAAGGCAAGGAAGAGGAGCGAATTGTCATGAAGTTTCACCCCAGGCTTGCGCCGGTGAAGGCCGCGATTCTGCCGCTGGTGAACAAAGAAGGCATGCCGGAAATCGCCGAGAAGCTGTATCGTGAACTAAAGCTGGACTGGAACGTGCAATACGATGACGGAGGCGCAATCGGCCGCCGCTACCGCCGGCAAGACGAAATCGGTACGCCGTTCTGCATTACCGTGGACGGCCAGACGTTGCAGGACCAGACGGTGACGATCCGCGACCGCGATACGTTGCAACAGCGGCGAGTGAAACTGGATTCGGTAGCGCGTGAGATTCGTGCGGCGATGAAACCGAGTTAAGAGGAGGGAAGTGGAGCCGCGCACGAAGGCGAGGATTTGTGAGCCGAAGCAAGCGGCTCAGAGACGCCGACAAGCCGCTTACTCCGCTCGAAGACTCGCTCCGTGCGCGGCTCATACTTCAGCGCTCACCCTCCCGCACTGCGCCTTCCACCGCAAATAATGATCCGCCAACACCAGCGCTACCATCGCTTCGCCCATCGGGACGAACCGCGGCAACAGGCATGGGTCATGCCGGCCCTTTACTGTGATTTCCGTCGGCTCTCCTTTGTTCGTCACGGTGCGTTGCGGCTGCGGGATGCTGCTGGTCGGCTTTACGGCAACACGTATGACAATTGGCTGACCACTCGATATGCCGCCCAGCATGCCGCCGTGGCGATTGGTCTCGGTCGAGACAGCCGCTTGCGGCTTAGCCGCAAGCGGCTTCGCGGACACAAACGCGTCATTGTTTTCACTGCCCTTCGCGGTCGCAACGCCGAATCCTGCGCCGTATTCGAACCCGAACACGGCGGGCAGCGACATTAACCCCTTTGCGAGGTCTGCCTTCAACTTGTCGAACACCGGCTCGCCCCAGCCGGGCGGAACGCCCGTCGCCACCAGTTCGCAGACGCCGCCGATGGAGTCGAGTTCTTTGCGTACCGATTCGATCAGCGATTCCATTTGCGTCGCGGCCAACGCATCGGGACAGCGCACGAGGTTTGCTTCCACTTGATCGAGCGTGACAGCGGCAGGATCGGCAATGGGCGCGACGACTTCGCCGACTTGTTTCACATAGCCGACAATTCGCACGCCAACTTGGGCGAGAAGTTTTTTGGCGATGGTGCCGGCAGCGACACGACACACGGTTTCACGAGCGCTGGAGCGTCCGCCGCCGCGGTAATCGCGATGGCCGTACTTGGCGTCGAACGTGTAGTCCGCGTGTCCCGGCCGATACTTGTCTTTGATTTCTCCATAGTCGGCACTGCGCTGGTCCTGATTGCGGAATAGGATGCCGATTGACGTGCCGTCCGTCTTCCCCTCAAAAACTCCGGACCAGATTTCCGGCACGTCGGCCTCGTCGCGCTGCGTGACGAGCTTCGACTGCCCCGGCCGCCGACGGCGCAGATCCGGCAGCAAGTCTTCGACGCTCAGCGGCAAGCCGGGCGGGCAGCCGTCGACAATGCATAGATACCCCGGTCCATGCGAAACGCCGGCAGTCGTTACGCGGAAACATTCGCCGAAGGTGTTGGCAGCCATATGGGAATCGTAGTACGTCAGTAGTCAGTAGTCAGTAGTCGGTAGTCAACAGATGGCGTCTGACCACTGGCTTCTGACCTCTGACTGCTCGCGACTTACCACGGACTACTGACCACTGTCCGTGGTCCTTTTGCCCTATTCTGCACCGAACGCTAATAGTAGGATAACGCCGCTTGTGGCGTCGCGTTCGGCCGCCTTTGTCGAAATCACGGCTCAGTTCAAGGAGCGATTATGCGGAGCGTTGCCCTTTTTGTCGGCCTCGTGTTGGTACTTTCAGCGACTGCCCAGGAGAAAAAGGAAAACCCGGCAACACGATATGACGTGGTCGGCGATGCCGAGACATATCCGCAAGGGTCGCCGAAAGAAACGCTGACTTCGATCGCCAAGGCGATTGAGCGAGAGCGAATTGACTATCTGCTCGCGCACTTGGCCGACCCGCAATACGTCGATGCCAAAGTCAAAGACCTGGGCAAGTTTCGCGACCTCGTGGACGCCGTCAAGGCCCATTTCACTGAAGACGCGAAACGCCAGCGCGAGTTTCTGCGATTGCTCAAGGACGGTATCATAGAGGCCGGTGGTTCCGAGGCGAAAGTGACGCTCAAAGAAGTTGCCGGCCGCCAGATCACGCTGAAACAAAACGGCAAACGCTGGTTCTTGGACAACCCCGACGCGCCAAAGAAAAACTAGAGGTCAGTAGTCAGAAGTCAGCTTTTGCTGACCGCTGTTTGCTGGCTGCTGAATATGGATTGCTCCATGACCTTCCCCATCGACCTGCGTTCTGACACGGTGACGCGCCCGACGGCGGCGATGCGAGCCTTTATGGCGGCGGCGGAAGTCGGCGACGACGTGTTCAACGAAGACCCGACGGTCAATTTGCTGCAACAGAGGGTCGCAGCATACTTTGGCAAAGATGCGGCGCTGTTCGTGCCGTCCGGCACAATGTCAAACCAGATTTGCGTTAAGGGGCACACGCAGCCGGGCGATGAGTTGATCTGCGAATCGACCTGTCACATCTACACATGGGAAGCCGGCGGCCCGGCGGCGTTGAGCGGAGTCAGCACGCGTACGATCGACGGCGAATTCGGCATCATCGATGTCACGCAGTTGCATGACAAGATTCGCCCGGCAAACGAACATTACGCTCGCACCCGGCTTGTCTGCCTTGAAAACACGCACAATCGCCGAGGTGGGCGAATCTATCCGATTGAGAAGATTGCTGAAATCAGCGATTGGGCGCGTGCCAATGGGCTGGCAATGCATCTCGACGGCGCTCGCATTTGGAACGCCATCGTCGCTACCGGCATCGCCGGCAAGGAATGGGCGAAACATTTTGACACGCTTTCCGTTTGTTTCAGTAAGGGACTTGGAGCGCCGATCGGGTCGTGCCTGGTCGGGTCAAAGGAGTTCATCGCGAAAGCCAAACGAATTCGCAAGTTATTCGGCGGCAGCATGCGGCAGGTCGGCATGGCGGCGGCCGGTGCTCTTTATGCATTGGATCATCACATCGACCGTCTGGCCGAGGACCATCGCAATGCGCAGGTCATCGCCGAAGCGATTCGCGACGTGCCGGGAATGCGGCTTGACCCATTCGACATTCATACCAACCTCGTGTGGTTCGAGGTCGATCCGGAATTCGGAACGGCCAAAGATGTGCAGAACATGTTGAGCAGTCAAGGCGTGCTCGTCAGCAGCACCGCGCCGCAATGGTGTCGGGCGTGCACGCATCTCGATGTGTCGGCCGCCCAAGTCGAGCGTGCGGCGGATGTGATTCGCCGTACCTTGCGCAAGCGGGTCGTTGCGAAATCTTGAACGTAATTTCCAAATGCAGATTCGCCGCTTGCACTCGTGGGATCTTACACCGAAAGCGGCAATTGATCTTCAACGCTCGCTTGCCAGTCAGATTGATACTCGTTCTCCGTTGACGCGCTGCGACCTGATTGCAGGGGCTGACATCTCGTTCAACCGCTTTTCGCCAACGATGTATGCAGGCGTTTTGGTCTACCGCGTTGCGGATGACCAAATCGTCGAAACGCAGGACGCGGTGATGGATGTTACGTTCCCGTACGTGCCGGGTCTACTGTCGTTTCGTGAGGCCCCTGCTCTCTTGGCTGCGTTCGCGAAGTTGAAAACCACGCCGGATGCGGTGATGATTGACGGCCACGGCTATGCGCATCCGCGGCGCTTCGGCATCGCCTGCCATCTGGGCATGTGGCTGAATCTGCCGACGTTTGGTTGCGCAAAGAGCCTGTTGGTCGGCAAACATCGAGAACTAGCGGCGGCGGCCGGGAAGATGACGCCGCTCATGCACAATGATGAACAGGTCGGATACGCTGTTCGGACCAATTGCCGGGTCAAACCGGTGTATGTCTCGGCTGGCCATCGCATTGATCTCGCGAGCGCCGTCCAAGTTGTCGCTGCAACTCTGCGCAGCTACCGCATTCCGGAACCCACGCGATTGGCGCATCTTCGTGTGAATGCATGCCGTCGTTGCAGCCGCGCTTAGCGCCTTGTCTTGCGTGTTCGATCCGGATGGAATTCGTCGTTGGCGTTCCACGTCGGAAGTCTATCAGCGTTGGCGACCTCCCTCGCAATGTCGATGGCGAAACTGCCGATCGTCGCAAAGCCTGAATAGTCCCAGTCTTTTTGAACCTCGTCTTGCGGCGAGTGATACGCTTTGTCGTTGAATAGTTGCATTGCGGTTCGAGCGAAGTCGGCGGGTTTGCCTTTGATCTTCATGCCGGCGCCGATCGAAAACGCCGGGATTCCGGCACGAGCCATCGAGAAATGATCGGAACGATAAAAGATGCCCAGGTGCGCCCGCTGATCAACTTCGATTTCCAATTGGTTCTTCGTGGCAGCCTTCTGTACGATCGGCCAGGCGCTCGTTCGATCTGCGCCGGTGACGACGATCGACTCGGGCACACCGAGCGGCAAGATCATGTCGAAATTGAGATTGAGTGCCGTCTTTTCGACCGGGATAATCGGATTCTGAGAATAGTACTTCGAGCCAAGCAGGCCCTTCTCTTCGGCTGTCACCGACAGGAACACCGCCGATCGCTTCGGTCTCGGCGACTGCTTGGCCCAAGCGCGAGCAATCTCCAGGATCAGGGCGCATCCGGTCGCATTGTCGGCAGCGCCGTTGTAGATCGTGTCGCCGACCACGGCCCTGCCCACGCCCAGGTGGTCCCAGTGTGCCGTGAAAATCACTGCTTCATCCTTTAGCTTCCCATCGCTGCCCTCGAACATACCGATGACGTTGCTGCTGATGGCCTTTTGAATCTTCGTCTCGATGTTGCCCTTCAGGCGTATGCCAAGAGGTACGGACTTGAAGCCCTTGGTGTCGGCTGATTTCAGCGAGTCTTCGACGTTTCGGCCCGCCATGCCCAGCAGCTTTTCGCCTGCGGCGCGCGACAGCCAACCGGCGAACGCCAATGCGTGCTTGGATGGATTGCGCTTCAGTTGTGCCCCGTCCAGCGGGCGCACGACGGAGTACGGATAGCCCGCGGTCGCGTTCGTGTGAATGATCAGGCAGGCCCTGGCGCCACGACGAGCGGCTTCTTCGAACTTGAAGGTCCAACGGCCGTAATAGGTCAGCGCTTTGCCGCCAAAGAACGCCGGATCGTCCGACGACGGCTCGTTCGTGAATAGGACCACGATTTGTCCTTCACATCGACGTTCTGGTAATCGTCCCAGCCGAATTCCGGCGCGGTGATGCCGTGCCCTACGAATATCACATCCGCGTCGAACTGCTCCATCTCCTTTTGTGTGTGGCTGGTGCCGGAGAATTCCTCTTCGATGGCGAAGTCGATTGTCGTATCGCCTTTGGTCGCGCGAAGCGTCGAGTTCCGACTGGTTGCAACGCGAAAGAGCGGCACCGGCTGCATGTATGTGCCGCGTTCGCCGAGCGGTTTGAGCCCTGCTTTGGCGAACTCCTTGGCGAGAAACTCGATCGTCAATTCCTCGCCGCGTGTTCCTGGTCCACGACCTTCGAGCCGGTCGCTGGCGAGAAACACGATGTCGGCCTTGATGCGATCGGTGGAAATGGCGATGGGCTCGGCCGCGTGCGACCAGACGGCGCAACTCCAAATAAACACAACAACCGTGGCAATGCGAGCGAGCTTCATCAAGGAATCCTCAATCATGTTTGAGCGACATGGCGAGCAGCATCTGCAGCGGTTCCGCCGCCAGAAATAATGTATGGGCCAAACCGGTTGAATTCGTTGCCGGCAACGACGGCAACGAGTTACAAATACGGCGATCCGTAACCGACTGAAGTTGTTTCTCAGCGTCGCAGCAATTCATCGCGGCCTTGCTTCTGCTCGGATTTGGAGAGACCGCCGTTCGTTTCACTAATGCTGCTCGCATTTTGAAAGTCCGAAATCTCTCGGTCGCTCCATTGACGTTCCGGCCGGCCTTCGAATAGTCGGCATCCGGCCAGGACCAGAAAGAAACACGACATCAATGCAAACCACCGCGACATTGGACTTCCTTATTGGAACCGAACCGTGGTTCGATATGACGTGGTCAATTCTTGAAGTCAAGGCCAGAGCGGTGGCACGGAACCAAGTGGGCGCATCCTGCGAGTCGTCCCGTTCAGGTTGTCCGGCCGTTGCGGCGCAATCTCTGGGCGGCGTGCACTTGCGATTCGCAAAACGTCGGCTTATAGATGAAATGTGACAATTCGACCGAACGTCGCCAGAACCGAGAAGACGGTCACAAAGGCCACAAAGTTGACACATAAGGGGCACAAAGAAGGGGATGCGAAACGGAAAGCATTACTGTTGCCCAGAATCGGACCTCTTCATCAGCATTCCTTTGTGAGCTTTGTGACCTGCCTTTCTTCATACGCAAATTGGTTGAACGGTTACCCGAAAATGAGTTAGAACTGAAGGGAGCGGCAAACCGCTCTCCTTTCGTTTCGTCCGTTTCACGTTCGTCCGAAGCACGTTGACTGTGCTGCCGCCTTTGATACGACCATGTAAGCAAAAAGGATTTGGTTGCCGCAAATCTTGAGCCAGTCCCAATCGCTTACTATCATGCCAGCACATTCCCCGCTGTCGGCCAACGCCTGCGGTCGCGGCTGCGGAGACCCGTTGATATGTCTTCGGATCGTGCACCGTTCGTACTTTGCCTGCCCAGCGATCTGCGTCTGCTGGGTTTCGCGCGTCACTTTGTCGAGACGGTGTGTCGTTCTGTTTGCGGCGACGAGTGTTTCAGTGAAGCGTTGCAGTTGGCGACGCACGAAGCATTGCAGAACATTATCCGACATGCACACGCCAATCGATCGGATGCGCAACTGGAAATACATATTCAGCCTATATCGAACGGTTTGGAAATTCGCGTGCTGGACGAAGGTGCACCCTTCGACGTATCGGCTGTGCCGCACCTGGAGCCTGGAGAAGTGAGAATCGGCGGACGCGGCGTATTCCTCATGCGCCGACTGTTGGATGAACTGCACAGTTGTCCGCGCGAGCCGCAAGGGAACATGTTGCGAATGGTAAAACGATTTTCGACAGCGGCTCGCCGTCAACTCGCCTGAGTTTTCCTATTTTCACTGAACTTCGTCAAACTTGAGCGTTCTCTGCGCTTTCTGTTCAGTAGTCTTCGCCATCGTCCCCTCAACTGGGTACGATGAGTTTTTTGAAGCAAAACCGGGTCAAACAGGGGGTGTAACCCCCGAATTTGCCTCATTCCACTCGCCGGTAGGGTCGATACTCGGTGTAGCACGCAGGGTTTTTCACGGCGCAAATGGCGCCGGTTCTTGCGTGTGTATAATGAGCCCGTCATGGACGCAGCCGCATCGTCCTGTCTTTGCGGTTGTGGAGGGAATCTAAGTCCCTCCGATTAACTTGGGATCCCGGCGATGGCTTCCCCGGTTCGACGAATACGGCCGTCATCGTTGGGGGAGAGAATTACGATGTTGCAGCACAGTTCGAGTTCGTGTCTTCAGGGTCCGCACTTGCCGGCCCGCCTCCGCCGGTCCGCCGGCCAAGGCGCGGTGCGCAAGGGTCAATGCCAGTCGGGCAAATCGTCCGCACCGGCCAATGACCCGAACATTCGCTACGACCTGGTCGCTCGGGTCCGCCGCGAAATCGCAAACGGAACCTATGACACGGAAGAGAAACTGGACGCCGCCCTGGCACGGTTGTTGGAGCGGTTGGACCTGTCGTAGGACGCTCCTGCCCCCCGAACGGGACGTCGGGGCAACGCCCGTATCGGTTGGCAAACTGGCAAGGGACTGGAACGAATTACCGAGAATGACTCTTGATCCGGGCATAATAGGATCGGGGCGGCCGCTGTCAGCAATGACGTCGGCCGCCTTTTTCGTTTTGATCAATAGTCCGTAGCTAGTAGTCCGAAATCAATCGGCCGCTGACCCTTAACTTGCGACTCCTGCCTCTGGCCACCGACTTCAGAGTGCTGACTCCTGACTCCTGACTTCTAACATAACCCGTGACCCTATCGCGTGGAGAAGCCTCGTGGCTCTGCCGGCCGTTACCGTATCGCAGACTCCGGAGAACAAATTCCGGGAGTACCTGAGCAGCCGGCCGAAGCCGCAGCGATTCACTGTCCCTCAACGGGACCTGATTCGGCACATATTTGCACAGCACGATCACTTCGACGCGGATCAATTGATCGACGACGTTCGCAAGGCGGACCTCGGCATCAGCAGGGCGACGATCTACCGCACACTGAACAAGCTAGTAGATGCAGGCCTGTTGCGACGGATTGAGGTTGGCGATCGAACAGTCTTCGAGCACGACTACGGCTATCCGCAACACGAGCACCTGGTGTGCGAGCGGTGCAAGAAGATGTTTGAGTTTCAAAGCGCGGAGATTCAGAAGGCTCTGCAGGATGTGTGCGCTCAGCATGGTTTCCAATCCGTCGGCCATACGTTGGTCGTCCGCGGCGTATGTGCTGATTGCAACCGCGCCCGGATGACCAAGCGGAAGCTGGATTTGATATGATTGCCATCAACGATTGGTTTTTGGCACAACAAGTTCAGCAATTAACAGTTTGAAATCTTCCCTCCTTCGTATTGCCTCAAAGTCGGCGCTCTTCTCCAACGTCTCTCTGTCCTTGTAACCGGCGGTAATTGCCTTCTTGAGCCAGACCATGGCGCGATCAGCGTCTTCATTGGACATTCGGGCCGCGTCGGGTGTTGTCGCCTTTGACTGCACGGCGCTGGTCATGGACCACAATTGAGCAGCGTGCGCGAGGAACTCGCCGGTGTTGATCACCTGCTTGTCCCATTGTTCGGCGGTGAATCGGCATTCTGCCGCATCGTTGCGGCCGGCAAAATGCCGGAGGCGTCTCTCTAAAATCGTCGGCACCAATCGAATATTGACCGGCTTGCCTTTTACCAGTCGGAGAATCTCGTCGAATTCCTTGATTGCCTCGTCGCCGCGACCCATGCCGAGCAGCGTATCGGCAATATTGTACATGCTGATGAACGTGTCGGGATGATCCGGCGCGAGGTGTGCCCGACGCAGACCGAGCACTTCACGGTGAATGCGAAGCGCATCGGGCCACTGCTTAAGGGCCGTGTAGCTTCGAGCTATGTTGTTCATTGCCATGAGCGTATCGGCGTGGTGGGGCCCTGAATTGTTGCGCATCAACGTCCCGACTTCAATGCGTTTTTTGAGCGCCTCTTCGTGCCGGCCTACGTCAGCGTAACTGTTGGCCAGGTTATTCAATGCGATGATCGTGTCGGCATGATCAGAGCCATACATGGATAGACGGCGAGCATACACCTGTTCGCGCAATTTGAGCGCTTCGTCATACTGTTTCACCTGAGAAAGGCTGCTGGCGAGACCTGCCATGCTCATGATCGTGTCTTTGTGATCCGGTCCCAGCGTGGCGAGTCGCCTTTTGTAAACTTCCTTGTCGAGCCGCAATGCGTCTTCCTCGCGGCCGATCGCGGCATAACTGTTCGCCAGGTTGTGCAAACTTCGAAGCGTGTCGGCGTGATCGAGTCCGAGGCTGGCTTTACGGCGTTCGGCAACGGTCTCATCGAGTTCAAGCGCTTCTTTGGGCCGGCCAAGGACACGATACGCAGTTGCTAGTTTCATCATGCTCAAGAGGGTGTCTGAGTCATCGGTCCCTCGATACTCTTCAAAAATTTGTCGGGCGATGACAAACTGTTGTGCTGCAGCCTTGGCGTCGCCGAGGTCGAGAAGCGTCGTGCCCAGCATGGCTCGCATGCGCGCTTCGGTCAACGGTTGACCGGAAAAGCTCTTCTCGATGTCGTTTGCGGCATTTGCAACCGCTTCGGCAAGCTTCACGTCTTTGCCCAGACCGCCGTCGCGGCCTTTGGGCCTGCCTGCCGTGAAAACATGCTTGTCGACGTAGCCGAGAATCGAGGCCGTCTCGGCTTCTTTGGCGACCGCGTTGGCCTTTTGCTCCTTTTCAGACTTCAGGGCATTCGTCGTTTTTTGTTGTTCACGGCCCAACAGTACGGCGCCGACGCTAAGTGATACCGTCGCAGCGACCAAGAAAACCACGGTTGCAACCGACGCAGTCTGGTGTCTACGAACGTAGCGGCGCATTCGGTCGATAAACGGGTCACGATAGGCGCTCACCGGTTCGTCCGCCAGCCAGCGCTCAACGTCGGCCGCAATTGCCAACGCGCCGGGGTACCGCTCCGCTGGGTGATTCGCTGTGGCTCTTTCGGCGACCGCCATCAACGCCGGAAACGGTGAGGCGACCTTTTCCGCGTTCTTGCCTGTGAGAATGGAACGCAGGGTGACACCGAGACTGTACACGTCAGCAGCAGGTCCGACACGCATTCCGCCAGCTTGTTCCGGCGCCATGAAGCCGGGTGTACCAAGCACGGTTCCGGTTGCCGTCTGATACCGGTCGTATGCCGGCGCAGCATGTGATAAGTGTTTGGCACCGTTCGATTCGGAATTTGGATTCGTGATTGCGGCACGTCCCGGTTGCTCATGAATATCCGAATCCGCAATTTGCATTTGAAATTCCGCGGCGCTGTGCTCTTCGCCAACGGGATCATCTCCTGTTAGCGCCAGCCCCCAATCCAGGAGGATCGTTTCTCCGAAGTCTCCGACGGCGACATTCGACGGTTTGATGTCTCTGTGGATCACGCCGCGGCTGTGCGCATAGGCAACCGTCCCGCACAGCGAGATAAAACGTGTCAGAAGCGGACGAATGGATGTGGCCGTGACTGAACCGGCAGCGTGCAATTCTCTAATTGCATCCGCCAGGGTTTTCCCTGGAACGAAACGCATGGCATAGCACGGTTGACCGGATTCATCCTCACCTATGCCGTACACTGGAGCGACACCGGGGTGTTCCAGTCTGCCCGTTATTGCCGCTTCACGCAGGAACCGTTTTCGTCGTTCTGGTTTACGTCCCAGTTCCGGCAAAAGCCGCTTCACGGCGACTTCCCGCCCGACCGCTGTGTCGCGAGCAATCAGCACTTCGCCGAGACCACCGCGGGCAAACGGTGTCAGGCTGCGGTACTCGGTTCTGGTCGCGGCGGTCGAATTCGGATGACTGATCGGCAATGCCGCCAGCACCAAACTGACGATCACGTCGGTGGGAGCATCATCGACGCGCTGCTGGCATTCCAGGCAATCGGTCAGGTGTGATTCAACTGACTCAGACTGTATGTCGCCGAGCCGACCCTGCCCAAACGCGATGAGCAGATCGTGGGATGGATGCGACAATTCTGTCATGGAAACCTCGGGAGCGGGAGAATCCCACTATGGAAAGTGCGCGACGGCAGAATTCCTGTCAACCGTCGTCAATCAATCCGGCGGCCTCGGCACGGAACCGGCGAAGTACGCGAGACTTGGCCACCAGTACAGCATTGGTTGACATGCCGAGTTCCGCTGCCGTGTCTGCCGCGTTGATGCCGTCGACCACCTGTCGCCGAAAGGCAGCCCAAGTCGTCGGCGAGAATTCCCCTTCAAGCGAATCCAACAGACGCTTCGTCAAATGAGCATCGTGTTCCCGGTCCCACTCGCCGCTGATGCCGCTTGACGGATCTTCAAGCCCATCCAGAACGGCTGAGCCTTCCTGCAGTTGTGGCCGGGATTGTTTTGACCGCCAGTACCCTCGAGTGCGATTAACGACAACGGTTCGCAACCACTTTCGGAATGCCCCCGTTGCTTGCGAATGACGGAATTCCGGCACTTCTTTGACGACGACGGTCAGCACTTCCTGTCCCAAGTCTTCCGCGTCGGCATCTTCTACTCCAGCCCGGCGAAGCCACCGTGAAATGAATGGCTGATAGAGCACGACGAGCCGCCGCCAATCGGCCTGATCGGCGTTTTCCGCCAGTCGTTGAAGCAAACTTCGAGGCGTGTCGAGCATGGCAGGAAGAAAAACGGAAAAAATCGTCAAGCGGCGACAGGTTTCGCCAAGTCGCGCACTTTCTAGGTCAGGAAGGCCAAAGCAACGAAGGTTATGAAAGCGAGACAACGCCAATTAGTCAACGGACACGCAAGAATAGTGATCAAGTTTATAGTTAAGCTTGATCCTTTTCGTTGGATCATTTGGAAGAGAATTTGCTTGTTTTGATCCAGCTGCTTTCGTGTGATTGCGTCCTTGCCCGCCTCCCCGCGCTATTCCCGCCAAGGCGGCGTGATAGCGTCCATATTTGCACCTACGTTTGGAGACCACAATGAAGTCCCGTCGTCCGGTCAAACCAACCAAACTGCGTTCGTGGCTTAACTTGGAGCGCCTGGAAGACCGGACTACACCCACCACGGTGTCGCTGGTGAAGAACGTCACTGTTTCCGGAAACACCTTCAACTTCAACAACGAGTTGTATTTCGTTGGCGATGACGGCGGCGGCAAAGGTTTTGAGCTTTGGCGGAGCAACGGCACAGATGCCGGCACGAAACTCGTTAAGGACATTCGCGATGGGGATGCTTCCTCGAATCCGAGCGCATTGACCAGTTTCAACGGTTCGCTGTTTTTCGTCGCCAATGACGGCGTCAACGGCGCGGCGCTGTATTCGACCGATGGCACCGAGGCCAATACCAAGCTTGTCAAGGCAGTGAACAACGGCTCTTCCGGCATCGGATTCTTGACAGTCGCAAACAGCAAGTTGTTCTTCACCGCAAATGACGGTGTGGCAGGCAATGAACTCTGGGCGAGCGATGGCACCGAGGCTGGTACGGTCCGCGTCAAAGACATTTACGTGGGCGGCGATTCGGACCCGAGCCATCTCACCAGCTTCAATGGCAAACTGTATTTCACGGCCAACGATGGGACAGGCCGCGAACTGTGGATGAGCGACGGCACTGAAGCCGGCACGGAGATGGTTCTAGCGATCAATCCCGGCAACGGTTCCAACCCGTCAAATCTGACCATCTTTGGCGGTGCACTCTATTTCCAGGCGAATGACGGTACGCGCGGTGCGGAACTGTGGAAGAGCGACGGCACTGCTGCCGGCACGGACATCTTCAAGGACATCAACGCCGGTGACGCTTCCTCAAATTCGAATCCAGAATTGCTGACGGTTGCCGGCAGCACGATGTATTTCCGGGCGAACAACGGCACGGAGGGCCAGGAACTTTGGAAAACCGACGGCACGCCTGGCGGCACGGCTATGGTCAAGGACATTCAGTCCGGCGCTATCGGCTCATCGCCGAATTACCTGACCAACGTTAATGGCACAATCTACTTTGCCGCCGATGATGGCGTCAACGGAAATGAACTTTGGAGGAGCGATGGCACGGCCGGCAATACGGTTCTGGTCCACGACATCAACTCCGGCGCGGCCAGCGCTTCGCCCAACTATCTCACCAACGTCAACGACACGCTTTTCTTCACTGCCGACAACGGAAGCAAAGGCGTCGAACTTTGGAAGAGCGATGCTAACGGCACCGTGCTCGTCGACGACCTCAATCCCGATGGCGCCAGTTCGGACCCGTACAGCCTGGTCAACGTCAATGGCACGTTGTTCTTTGGCGCCGTCGGCGTCAGCGGCGCGGGATTGTACAAAGCCACAGAGGGCGGCGGCAGCACAAACGGCGGCGTCGTCACGTTTTCCATAGTCGACGACATGCTGACACTGACCGGCGATGGCCATGCCGCCGGCAATGGCGTCAGGATCACCGCGACGGCAAGCGATCCAGGCCACTTAAACGGCAACTTTATCATCGAAGGGTTAGGGGACACGGTATTCCAGACACTGCTTGGCAAATTTGCAAAGATCGACACGAAGGACTTGGGCAACCTGTTCAAATTTGAAAATGACTGGACGGACAATCTCACGGTGAATTTCAAAGGCGGGAATGACACGTTCATCTACGACGGCTTTACGAACTTTAATGACGGGCTCGGTAATGGCCTCGTCGGGTCGGCTCGCAAACTCGGCGTGGTTACGCTCAATCTCGGTGCCGGTGACGATACGGTGATCATCAAGCAGGTCAGCGCCAAGGGTCTGAAGATCACGTCTGCCGCCCCGCCTCTAGGCGGCACCGACAACGACAGCATCACCTTCGCCGCGGGCGGATCGCTTGATCTCGAAGCGCCTGTAGGCGCCGAAAAGTACGACGGCGGCATCACCGGCACGAGCGGCGTGAGCCTGGACATGAATCTGGGTACCGGCGTCGACAACGTGGTGCTGGCCCTAACGACGAATGGCGGCGTGGGCGTCAAGTTTGCTGAGGCCGACGGCGACTCGCTGCAGATTCTCGGCGGAACGAAAATCGCCGGAAGCGCGACTGTCGCAATGTTGAACATGAATGCGGGCGAATTCAAGCTGAACGTCCTTGGAAATTCGCAGTTCGGCGACTTCAATGTGGATTGCAACGGCCACGAGTCGCTCATCGCCAACATGTCGAATTTCACCGTGACGCGCAACCTCACGTTAAGCGGCGGCCCAGGCGGCGCTTCGACGTTCAATCTCTCGCATGCAAAAATCGGCGGCGGTGTTTTGATCTCCGGCGGCGATGGGCAGGATAGCTTCAACGTGGACAGCCTCACGGTTGGCGGCGAATTGAATGCCAATATGTCGGGCGGCCACAACGTCGGTGTGCTGAAAGACTCACGGATCACGGGCAATCTAACGCTGACTACTTATGGCAACGGCAACGACAAAATAACCGTTTCGACCAGCGTCGTCGACGGCAGTGTGACGATCAACGACGGCATCGGCGCCGACAGCGTAAGCCTTGATAGCGTGACGATTGACAAGAACTTGACGATGACGCTGCTAGGCGGAGCGAACACCGACGTGGTGAAAAACTCGCTGATCCGCGGCAGCCTAACGACAACTTCCGGCGACGGCGTTGATAGTTTGATCATTCAATACACAAACGTTCGCGGCTCTGCGACGATTACCAACGGCAAGGGCGCGGATCGTTTGAGTTGGGTTGGTGGAACGGTTGGCACAAATCTCACCTTCAATGCCGGCACCTTTGGGAACAAAGGTGAGGCCAATCCCGACGAATTGCAGCTTACCGTCGGCGGAAACCTGTCCGTGACCTACACTGCGGGCGGCTCCGGACCGACGCAATTCAACATGAACAGCTGCTATGTGGGCGGCATAGCGGATATTAAGGGTGCGAGCGAGATGGGAGTAATGCTGAACAGTTGCTTTTTCAACAAAAGCTTCACATACGGTTCTTATGCTGTGGGCATGGACACGATCAGTCTCGATCGCTGCTCGGTGAACGGCACGACATCCATCACCACCGGTTCGGACAACGATGTCGTCAACCTGTCCAATAGCGGACAGTACAAGGGCAAAGTTACAATCTCTACGGGGGGGGCACTTAAGCGTCTCCCGGACGGCAGTTACGTTGACCATGATGAGATCACCATCAATGCGGCGGATAACGTGAATGAGGAGATCATTTTCCACGGCGGGTTGAAGGTTGATACCGGCATTCACGGCAGCGACAAGTTCACAGCCGGAACGACAAACGGTGTTGTCGCGGTGACCAATCTGTTTGAGTACTTGGGGAAGGCAGATGACACCGTCGTCCAAGGACCGAATTTCATCTTTCCAGGTCTATTGCCCGTCGCGTGGAGTATCCGTGTAGACGGAGCGCTCGAGATCATCGGAAATGATTCGAACAATGTCGTCTACGTCGGAAGTTACGTCAAGAGCGGCGTCAATCATTATCGGATCTTTGTCGGCGGCGTCGCGATCAAGAACAACCTTGGCCGCCTTGAGGTCCTTCAGTCGGATGTGACTACAAAGAAGGTCTATTTCACGGGCAACGGCGGAAATGACTCGTTTTCGGATTGGACAGGAACGCTGCAAGTTCAAGCCTCGGGCGGCGCCGGCAACGATACGCTCTATGGCGGTGAGTTTGACGACCAGCTTGCCGGCGATTCCGGCGATGACAAGCTCTATGGGCGCGGAGGCAATGACACCATCTTCGGCGGCACCGGCAACGATTACATTGAGGGCGGTGATGGCCAGGACACTTTGTTGTGCGGTCTGGGGGATGACACTGCAAAAGGCGGCGCAGGCGCTGATTACATTGACGGCTCGGATGGCGCCGACCGTTTTGAAGGCGGTGCGGACGACGATACCATGTTCGGCGGCGCCGGCAATGACGTGCTGTTTGGCGGTGCCGGCAACGATACCATGAATGGCGAGGACGGCAATGATTTCCTCGATGGCGGCGGCGAGGCGAATGACTGGTACAACGGCGGCAAGGGCAATGACTTGGCCGCGAATCAGTGGGTAATCAACGGCGCATTTCGTGAGGATGTGATTCAGCAACAGGTTCCCAGTTGCTGGTTCTTGGCCGCGCTATGTGCGACAGCCGACAAGATACAAAACAACGCCGGTCAATCCGTTAGTCTGGCCGACCGCATTACATATTTGGGTGACGGTCAGTACTCGGTCACACTGTACAATGTCAGTCGATACAACGGGTTCACCCGTCGCAACGGGTTATTCGTGTCACAACAGGTTGAGTTCACAGGGGCCCATTGGGCTGATGTCGCTCCCCGTGTGAACGGCGACGTCAACGCCGACAACGCGGCCTGCGAGGGTGAATTCTGGGTAACGCTCTTTGAGCGGGCCATGCTAAGACTGAGAGCCTCGCAACAAGGTCGAAGCCTCAACTATTTGGATCCGAATGTTGTCAGCCGTGAGGCCGGCGGTTACTGCGATGAAGGATTCAGAATGGTGGGTGTGGACGCGACTCGGGTTAACGCTGCAGCGGGCACGATTACGGATGCTCAATTCACCCAGTTGCGAAACCATTACAACAGCGGCTTGCCGATCATCGCGGACTTCAACGGCGGCCATTCAAAGCTCGTCAACGGCGTCCATTCCTATGAGCTAACGGAGATTCTCGCGAATGTCGGCCAGGTCAGGTTGTACAACCCTTGGGGAAGGGACGGCAATCAGATCGAAGGTGCAGACGACGGCTACGTGACGCTTACCTTTGAAGAGTTTCGCCGATTGTGCGTCCGATTCGCCCTTGGGCAGAAGAAGGAAAGGGATCCGCGGCCGTAAGGAATCGAAACCAAAGCGGCCTCGTCGATCACCGTTCGACGAGGCCGCGTTCTTCTCCGCCCGCTCTTTATCGATAATCATCATTGATGATCGTGCACAGGCCGGTGTCCTTAACCGAGACGTAATCGGTACGCGGATAGATTTTGATGTAGAACGTCTCATTCGGCGCCCAACCTTTGTCGCCGACGATTCTCACCTTCGCACGGGCATATGGGTAATAGGTGCTGATCTGAAATTCAGCCGTGCCGTTGGAAACGCCGTAATGGTAGTCTCCGTGAGTGGAGCCCTACCTGTTACATCAACGGCGAACGACTGAAAGTGCCATCGTCCGACACTTTTTCGCGTTTCATCGATTTCAGGCGCAAAGTGAACGGCTATTTCACTTCGGGCTTCACGCTGCCGTAGCTCCAAGCCTGCTTAAAGGCTGGCGCCGGCCCGCGTTTCGGAACGACACCGGGCTTCATTCCTTTTGCCAGTTCGATCCCGGCTTCCATCATGGTGGTGCCCGCCGAGATCACCAGGTTGCTGTAGCTGGTCAGCCGGGTTTCGTAGCCGCCGCCCTTCTCGCTGAACGCCTCCTCGGTGGGGACGTAGCCGACGCAGTCGTTCGCCAATGACACAGGAAACGTGAACTGGAATCCGCTGCGCTTCTTCTGCTCCAGGCCGAACGCGCAGAAGTACTCGGCCGGCGTTGTCAGAAACACGGCCGGACCAATTTGCACGGCTTGAACCTCAACGTTGACGATTGGTTCGCGAAGAATTTTTGCCTCGAGCATCACGATCTCCTTCGCGAAGGTCCATTCCGTGGCGCCGACCTTGTCAACCGGCTGCTTGACGATCTCGTGGCACTTCTTGACACGCTCTGGATCGGGACTCCGCCGAGGTATCGGGATCAATTTGGAATTGCAAGTCACGGGAACGAGCGTGCCGGTGTCCATCGTCAGCAGCACTTTCAAAGCCTCTGCACCGACACGGCCGCCGACGTACGCTGCCCACGATTCGGCGTCGCGATTCTGCAGCGGGCTCTGGTTATCGACCTGCGTGACGTCGCCGGAAGCGCCGTTGAGAAAGACGACGACGCAATCCTTGCCGTAATAACCCTGGATCGCCTTTTCGAGATAGTAAACGTAATTCGCGGAAATGCCGCCCGGGCTGGTGGTGGCGTGACAGGCGAAGTTGACGACGCAGCCGAAGAGCTTCTTGCGGTCCTTGTCCCAAACGCCGATAACGCCGACTTCGGGATCGACAGGCCCTGCCGGCTCGAGGATGTTCTCGTTTCCTTGGCCGGGGTGCGTAATGCTGCCGCCGTCACGCATGCGAAAGCGGCGATTGTATGCGACTTGATCTTCTTTGCCTCGAGCAATTCCCGCCTTTACCTCGATGCGCGAATCATGGGCGACACAGATTGCGTCGATGATCGCCTGTTCGCTCTTTTCCAAATACTTCAGATCAATCAACGTGCTCTTGTTGTAGGCCAGGTCCTGCACGAACTCCGATGCACGATCGTATTCGCCGGGCATCACGCCGGCCATCGGTCCGGAGGAATGCGAATGCGATGCGCCGATGAGAATCGACTGCGCGGGGATCCCGGTCTTCGAAGCGACGGCTTTGCGGATTCGATCGACGCTGGGCCGGTGAATCGAGAGCGCATCGATTCCGACGAGAGCGACTTTGTTGGCGCCGTCATCGAATACTGAAGCGCGTGCCTTGCACGGATCGTGCAGCGTGCGGTGGTATGACTTGCCGTAACCTCCGGGCGCTTCAGCGCCGATCGGCGGCGTGATGTCGCGTTCGGCAAACCCCGCCTTGAGTGGAACCTGTGCAATGCAGGCAGATCCAACCGCTAGCACGATCAGACTGGCGAAGAGTCTCATGATGTTGTTATCCCGGAGAAGCGAACAACTTACTCCCACGAACGCAGCGCCCAGACTGCGAACGCCGTGCCGGCGTTGGTGATGTAATGCGCCTTGTCGTTGTTCAGCGAGCGAGTGTACCAGCGGCCTGACTCGGTTTGATGGGTCTGCAGCCAGTGAATGCCCTTGCGAATGGCTTCATCGTCTTTTTCGAGGCCGGCCTCTTTGAGCACGCACAAAACGAGCCCGGTCGCGTATCCGTCGCTGTCTGCCTTCGGATCGTTGTCGGTGCCGTCGCGACGTTTGTACGAACCCAACGACGGCAGGCTCCATCCGCCGTCTTCACGCTGTTTCGATCGCAATTCGGCGATGGCTGCCTTCTTCTCTGAATCGCTGAGAAAATCGGGAATGCGATACGACGCCCACAGCAGCCAGGTCTTGTGATGCAGGTCCGGCACTTGGTTCTTTTTCAGGTAGCCCCGCATCTTCTCAAGGCCGGCCTGTGCGATTGGGCTGGACGAGTAATTGCCCGGCGCGATGCCGATGCCGACCGCGGCATAGACGACGCCGAAGTAGTCGTCGTGCTCCATCGGCGGCCAATCGCACTTGAGCCAATCCCACGAACCGTTTTCTTTTTGCAGTTTCCACATCCGTGCCAGGGCTGCCTGCGTCGCAGCGTGCAGCTTGTTGGTCGTGTGCCGATCGCTGATTGCCAGCGACACGGCGGTGGCGACGACTTCGGCGTCCCAACGCGGCTTGTTCTTGTCCCAGTTCAAGGCCCGATCTTCGAAGAACGCCCGCACTTCGCGGTAGTGCCGCATGTCGGATTCGAGTTGCAGTCGCGGCCGGGCCATCAGGTACGGATAGTTGGTATGGCAGGTGCCGCATTTCTTTTCGCGGGTCCAGTGCAAACTGACGCCGTCGAGGAAATCAGCGGCCTTGTCGGGCGACCAGCCCTTGAGCAACTCCTCGCCAGGCATGTTGGCCGAAGGCTTCGCCGGTTCCTTCGGCGGATCGGCCGCAAATGTGCAAGTCGCAGCAAGAAAAATGACAATCGCAAAGATAGTCCTGATCATCTTTGATCCTCTGAAGTCCATTTCACCACAAAGGCACAAAGGACACAAAGAAGACCGTTTCTCTTTGTGCCCTTTGTGCCTTCGTGGTGAGAATTCAACTACGTCACACCTTGTCCGGAACTTCGAAGCCCTTGCGGTACTCGCGGAAGAGCATCGCGTTGGCTTGCTTGTCGCCGAGGAAAGTCTCGGTCTTCGCGTCGATCATCAGCTTGCGGCCGACGCGATACGGAGTCTTGTCGAGAGCGACGTTGTTGTCCTTCAGGTGCTCGGTCATGCGAGCGAGCGTCTGAGCCGCCTCCTTGTTGTCGCCGAAGGAACTCTTTGCGGCGTCATATGCCTGTTCGCCGCCCAAACGATAGCTGATGTTGCCGAGGTGGCACAACGCGCTGGAAAGGTGCCCTTCAAGAATGTCGGCGTTCAGGTCTTCCTGTTTGCGGCTTCGGACCGCTTTGATGAAGTTCTCGAAGTGATTGCCGCCGCCGCCGAACTTGGCAACGACCTTGCCGTCGCCGTCGAGTGCGACGCCGCCGGAGTAGTTCGGGCAGACGACAATGCCGTTGGTGCCGTAGAAGATGTTGCCGACGTAATTGGCGCCCTTCTTGTCAGCGCCAACGCCGCCGGGATAGGGACAAGTGCTGGCGAGCCCGCGCACTTCGAAGATCAAACTGCTGTCGCTATAGTCAAAGACGATCAACTGCGTATTGGCGGTTTCGCCGTCGTCGATGTAACCAAAGCGTCCGCCGAGGCTGAAGACAGAATTCGGCAAGTGATTCTTGGCAAGGCCCCAGCGAGCCTTGTCCATTTCGTGAATGCCTTGATTGCCGAGGTCGCCGTTGCCGGTTTCCCATACCCAGTGCCAATCGTAGTGCAAGTTCTTGCGCATAAGTGGCTTGACCTGCGCCGGGCCGCACCACAGGTTGTAGTCAAGCGTCTTGGGCGTATCTTGTGGGCCGTCGACTTTGCCGATGCTGCCGCGTCGCTTGTAGCACGTGCCGTAGGAAACGTTCAACTTGCCGATCTTGCCCGAGTGCACGTACTCAATCGCTTGCCGCATGCCTAGGTTCGAGCGGCTTTGCGTGCCAGTTTGGCAGATCTTGCCGAGCTTGCGCGCCGTCTCGACCATGATGCGGCCTTCGCGGACGTTGTGGCTGACCGGCTTTTCAACATAAACGTCTTTGCCATGCTGCATCGCCCAGATCGCGGCCAACGCGTGCCAGTGGTTCGGCGTGGCAATGCTGACGGCGTCGATCGACTTGTCTTCGAGCAGCTTGCGAATGTCCTTGTAATATTTCGGCGCCTTGCCTTGTTTCTCTTCGACCAGTTTCATGCGCGGCCCGATGACGCCCTCGTCCACGTCGCAAATGGCGGCGACTTCGGTGTTGAACTTGCTGGCGGTGTAGCCGCTGACGTGGCTGCCGCCCTGCCCTCGCACGCCGATCACCGCGACGCGGATGCGGCTGTTGACGTCGCCGGAGCGGCTGCTTGGCTTTTCCGGCTCCTCAGCCTGCAATGGGTTGGCGCCGGCGGCGAGTGCAAATAGCCCAGCCGTGGAGAGCGACGATTTTAGGAAATCACGACGATCAAAAGGACGCATAAGCGAGTCTCCTTCCAAGCGGACAAAGCGAAAGAATCGGCGGGTTATGAGGTTGAGTGTACACTGCGTAGGGGCGTTGGGTCAATGATCCACTGTCGAAACAAGTGGGTTTTTCAAAAAAGCGATGTTCCAGCCCTGCCCGTCACTTCGAATTTGGTTTGGTTTCAATGTCGAAATTCGCCTGATCGGTGCCATTGCGGGGCACTTCGAACTCCTTTTCACTATTTTCGTGCCATTCTGCCGGAATCGGTTCCTGGAATCTCTTCCCCTTCGTTGTCTTTGATTCTTCGCCTTCGCCCTCGGGCGGCGGCTCGGCGCCGTACTTTGTAAAAATTCGGACTCGATGCCGGCCGACCGCCGCTCCCGATTGTTTGCCGTCGTAGGAAAGCGTGTACTTGCCATTGGCATCGGTGACTCCGGACGATCCTCGCCCGGGATTGAGGTTATCTTTGCTGCCCATCGGCTGAAATGAGACCACGGCGTCCTTGTACGGTTTGCCGTTCACTTTGACGACGCCGGAAACCAGTACGATTTTGGGTCCATCGCTGCAGCCCATTGCTCCGACGATCAGTGCAGAGAACGCGAACATGGCGTACTTGTTCATGGCTGCCCTTCGCATGATCTATAGTACGTCGGCGGACTCGCCGCCGTTAATTGTTGCCATTGCCGCAAGCCGATTGATGTCGACACTGTAGCTGATGAAGCGCACTGACCCGTCGCACATGGCGAAGTTCATGCCTTGAACGTGGAAGCTGCCGAAGCTGCGTTTGCAAGGATTTGGCCCGCCCTGTCCCGGCATCTGCTCGCAGCGCAAAAAGCTGTTCGTCAGGATTCGGCTCTCAGTTGTAATCGAACTTTGGTTGTACGACGCATAGGTGTACGCCCAAAAAGTAGCGCGGCGGGAGGCAGAAGTATTGCCGTCGCTGGGAATCGGTTCGTCCCGATTGGTGTACTCACCAACCAACAACGTGTTGGAAGTGCCGTCATAGATGTTGGTGATGCGTTCAGCCCCACCCATCTGGGAAAGCGAGGACCCGTTTGTTCCAGTCGCGGTCTGTGCGGGAATGCCGTTGTATGCGTCAGCCGTTCCGTGCAAAGCGCCGCGCCACTCCTGCAGCATCTGCCAGTTCGGCGGCCAGAACTGATCTTCAAATGTGTCCCAGAATCCGCGTCCGATCGCTCCCGATCTGCCGGAGACTGCGCGATAGCTTCCATGCATGTAGTCGTACTGTGCCGGCCCAGTTCGGGGTCGTTCCAATTTTCCTACGTAGTGATCAGAGGGGCACTCGTAAATTTTCACGCGAGATTGGTTCACGACGCGATTACTGGAATGCTCGTTCAGCCGTGACTGGTTGTACTGGCGATAGAGAATCTCCTGTTCGATGTAAGGAAGTATCTCGATTGCCCAGTTCGTGTAGCACGGGGCGCCGTTGCGGCCCGTCTGCATGCCGCCGGGAGGAAAAGTGCCGTGAGTATCGTGGTGATTGTGCAGACCGAGTGCGATCTGCTTAAGGTTGTTGGCGCACTGCGCTCTTGCAGCTGCGTCTCGCACTTTTTGAACGGCGGGCAGCAGCAGTCCAATTAGAATTGCAATGATGGCGATGACGACGAGCAGTTCGATCAAGGTAAACGCCGTTTTGCGTGAAGCCATCCGCATGCCGAAGTGTGACATTGTGCAATTCCCCCATTGAGCGACTGGAATAAGTGACATACGAAACCAATTTGCGAGTGGTCAATCTTCTGGCGAGCGAGTTGCCCGCAAGCGATCGTTGATTTTACCCGGCTCCATTTACCGTCGTCTGCGAGCCGAAGTAAGCGAAAATTGGCCCACAAACCGAGATCAAAGAAAAATGATGAGAGAAGACTAATCTGGTCCCATAACCATGTCAATGAATATTTCGGAAAGGCTAGCTCAATCGTGCCGCCCTTGACCTGCAGCAACCTGCCGCCTATCGTTACTACCGTTTGCAATCCGGTCTCTGAGTGACCTTGTATGTCCACATTTTCCCGGGCAGCCACGGAATCGGCTGCGCCCGCGTGCACCTGCGTCGTCGGCCTGCAATGGGGCGACGAAGCCAAGGGCAAACTGGTCGATTTGCTTGGCGATGAACACGATTTCGTCGTTCGTTACAACGGCGGTGCCAATGCCGGCCACACAATCGTGTGGGGCGACCGCACATTCAAGTTATCGCTATTGCCGGCCGGCGTGCTCAAGCCGCACTTGAAATCTGTGGTCGCCAACGGGGTCGTCGTTTATCCGCCGCGATTCCTCGAAGAGATTCAACAGCTGGAAGCCGCCGGCATCACGGTCGGCGAAAACCTGGCTCTCAGCGATCATGCACATGTCATCTTCCCGTATCATATGGCGGAAGAGCGTTTGACGGAAGCAAACAGCGGCGCTATCGGTACGACCGGCCGCGGCATCGGCCCTTGCTATGCGGATAAGGTCAGCCGCGTGCACGCGGTGCGAGTCGGCGACTTGCTGAACGCCGAACACTTGCGAGAACGGCTGCGTTCAGTCGTTCCGTGGAAGAACAAACTATTGGCCGCCTTCTCGAGCAACGGACCGCCGAAGCCGTTCGAAGTCGATCAGGTATGCGACGAGTACGCAGGCTACGGGGAGACGATCAGGCCGCATGTTACCGACACGACGCTGCTCTTGCACCGGGGGCTGCGCGAAGGCAAGCGCATCTTGTTCGAAGCGGCCCAAGGCTCCTTGCTCGACGTCGATCACGGCACCTATCCATACGTGACGAGTTCCAGCAGTTCGCCGGCGGGAATCTGGACAGGTTCCGGCGTGCCGGCCCGCAACCTGAAGCGCATCATCGGCGTCGTCAAAGCGTACAGTACGCGCGTCGGCCATGGGCCGTTTCCAACGGAGCTCGATGACGGACCTGAAGGACTCGGCGAACGCATTCGCAAGGAAGGCCGCGAATACGGCACGGTGACAGGCCGGCCTCGCCGCGTTGGCTGGTTTGACGCGGTCGCCGCACAGTATACTGCTGCGCTGGCCGGCGCCGACGAGATCGCCGTCATGCTGCTGGATGTGCTTAGTGTGGTGCCGGAAATATCGATCTGCACCGAGTACGAATTGGACGGTGTGCGACGCTTTGCGTTTCCGGCCGATTCGTATCAACTGTCGCGATGCAGGCCTATCTTCGAAACGATGCCGGGCTGGAATGTCGATATTTCGGGCGCTCGCAAGTTGTCGGACCTGCCGACAGCGGCACGGCGCTATCTCGATCGGATCAGCAATCTGTTAGAATTACCTGTGAGCATTGTGTCCGTCGGACCGGACCGTGAACAAACGATTCTTGCGGGATGACGCTTTGACTGTAGCCGCAGCGAATTCCGACACCCTGCAATGCCTCGCGAAGGCGGGTCTGAACGCTGCGACATTGCCTCGGCACGTCGCCATTATCATGGACGGCAACGGTCGCTGGGCACAGGAGCGCGGCTTGCCGCGAGTCGAAGGGCATGCTCGCGGCGTCACTAGCGTTCGCCGCACCATTGAGGAATGTTGCCGCCTCGGTATTGGACAACTCACGCTTTACTGTTTGAGCGTCGAGAACTGGAAAAGGCCGCAGTCGGAAATCGACTTTCTCATGGCCCTGCTCCATCAATATCTGATCGCCGAGCGGGTGGAGATCATGGAGCAGAACATTCGCTTCACCGTGATCGGCCGCCGCGCCGAATTGCCGCAGAACGTGCTCGACGAAATCGATGAGAACATTCGCCTTAGCGAGAAAAACACCGGTTCGACCCTTTGCCTGGCGATCAACTACGGCGGCCGCACCGAGATCGTCGACGCGGTACGCCAGATCGCACAGCGTGTCGAGCAAGGCGACCTGCGTGCCGACGACATCGATGAGCATCTCATCAGTGAATCGCTGTATACGGCAGGAATGCCCGACCCGGACTTGCTGATTCGCACGGCCGGCGAGATGCGCATCAGCAATTACTTGTTGTGGCAAATTTCTTATGCCGAGCTTTGGGTGACTCAAAAATGCTGGCCTGATTTCGACGAGGCGCTGCTGCATCAGGCGCTACGTGATTATGCCGCACGGGAGCGGCGTTTCGGCGGGTTGAAGTAATGCTTCGCGACCGCCTCTGGACCGGCAGCTTGCTGGCCGGCCTGATGATCGGCAGCCTCGCACTCGATAGCCGTCTCACTCCGTGGTTCCCGCTTCTTTATGCCGTTCTGGCTCTGGTCGGCGTCCTTTCCTGCCGCGAATTGCTGACGCTCATACCGGAAGCACGGCGGCCGTCGGCACTATTGTGTCATTTCGGCGTTCAAGCGATTGTGCTGGCGAATTGGTCCAAACCGATCTTTGAGTATTTGTCGATTGCGCCGACAGTCAGCGCTTGGCCCGCGATTCTCGCGGTGTACGTCGCGCTGTTTCTGATCGCCATCCTGGTGGAACTGCGACGATACGACGGCGCCGGTGAAGCCGGCGGGCGGATCGCTTGGACTCTTTTCGTGCTTGCGTATCTCGGCGTTCTCGCTTCGTTCCTGGCTCAGTTGCGTTGGCTGCCGCCGGGCGACGGTCGATTCAATCACGCGACCCTGGCGATGATGCTGGCGATTTTCGTTCCTAAGTGTTGCGACATCGGAGCATACACAACAGGCCGGCTAATCGGCAAAACTCCGTTTACGCCCAAGCTATCTCCCAAAAAGACCTGGGAGGGCTCCATCGGCGGGATGGTGTTTGCAGTCATCGTTGCCGTGGCAGGTTCGGCGTTCGGCCCGCAATCTGCTTGGTGGTGGCTCAAGGCCGTCGGCTTCGGAGTCGTTGTCGGTTTCGCCGGCATGATGGGCGACCTAGCGGAGTCATTGCTCAAACGCGAAATACAAAAGAAGGACGCATCGAACGCGATCCCCGGATTCGGCGGCATCCTCGACGTGGCCGATTCCGTGCTCTTCGCCGCGCCGGTGGCGTATGCTTGGCTGGCCTGGCCGGCGCTGTCGCCGCTCGCTGTTCAGACAACCGGTCCCTCGGCCCTTTCGCAGTTTCAATCGAACCTCGCTTCTCTCGGCGTCATCTGTCCTTTCTGCGGATAGACTCTTCATGGGAGGATCAGGACGGCATGTCTGACAACGGCACAAACACGGCTTCCATTACTCTCGACAGCAAGGACGAAGCAATCCTGCTTTTCGGCGGCCGCGATGCTCACCTGCGTATGATTCGCGATGCGCTCGGTGTGCGCCTCGTCGCACGCGGCGATACCATCTCCATCGACGGCGAGGCCGTGGCCGTGCAAAAGGCCGAACGCGTCTTCCAACAACTGCGGCAAACACTCAAACACAAAGAGAAGCTCGATCCGGAAGACGTACGCGCCATGCTCGAAATCGTGCAGGCGCCGGCCGAGCGAGCCGTCTCGCCGAGCTTGACGGTACAGCACTCCGGCCGCTTTGTGCGCCCGCGCACCGATGGCCAGGCTCGTTACATCCAGGCGATGCGCGACCATGACGTGACCCTGTGCGTCGGCCCCGCGGGCACCGGCAAAAGCTACCTCGCGGTCGGCATGGCGGTCACGCTGCTCCGTCAGGGCGCCGTCAAGCGAATCGTGCTCGTTCGACCCGCTGTCGAAGCTGGCGAACGGCTCGGCTACCTGCCCGGCGACCTCATTGCCAAGATCAATCCGTACCTGCGGCCGTTGTTCGATGCGATGAACGAGATGATGGAGCCTGAGCAAGTGCGGCGCTACATGGAGAACGACATCATCGAAATCGCCCCGCTGGCGTACATGCGCGGCCGCACGCTCAATCACGCGGCGATCATCCTCGACGAGGGCCAGAACACGACCGTGCCGCAGATGAAGATGTTTCTCACTCGGCTCGGCGAAAACTCCAAGATGATCGTCACCGGCGACATCACGCAGATCGATTTGCCACGAACAATTCGCAGTGGTATGATCGACGCCGTGAATCGGCTCAAGAAGATCGACCGCCTGGCGATTGTGTATCTCGACCAAAGCGACGTTGTGCGGCACACGCTGGTGCAACGCATCGTCAAGGCCTACGAGGATACAGAGAAGAAACGCTGACCACACCACCCGCCGCAAGCGGCGGGCAAATCCCTTGCCGAGGTCGCCCCATGAATCGCAAACGCATCGGGTTGGCGGCAGTTACCGTAACCGTGCTGATCATCGCGGCCCTGTTCGCTCAGAAGAAACAGCCGAAAACCCTGCTCGTCCTCGACTGGGCGGCGAAGTCGTCGCTCGAGCGCCCGCCCTCAGCGGTGCTGATCGAGTTCGGCCACAAAGACGAAGCGCCGACCGACTGGGCCGGCGAGGCCACGGTTACCGGCGCGAAGATCGTCCATCGCGAGGGCTACCGCTTCCGCCCGAAAGCCGGCGACGAATTAACCGCGACCGGTTGGAAAGCTTCGTCGCGGCACGGCATCCGCATGCCGGTCCGCAACGCCAATGCCGCCCGCATCGAAGGCATCGCCACCATCGGCGTCGTATTGCATTTGACCGACATCGCCGACGACGCCGCGCTCACGATCCAAACCACCGGCGCCGAAAAATCCAAATCGATCATCAACATCAAGGACGTGGTTAGCGGCAAGCCGCAGGCGCTGCTGGACGGTCGCGGCGTAGTGCGCCTCGTCTCGACCGCCACACCCGTCGCCACCGGCAAGACCGAGGACGACTTCCCCGCCGCCTGTTACGGCCCGGACGGCACGCTCTGGGTCGCCTGGGTCGGCTACCACCTCAAGGACGAAACTCGCCGCGTCGAATCGACCAACCTGAAACAACAGCCCGCCGACTTTCGCTCGTACTACACACCCGAGTTCGGCGACCAGGTGTTCGCGAAATACTACAAGGACGGCAAGTGGAGCCAGCCGATCGCGGTGACGGGGGCGAGTGAGGACATCGTGCGGTGTGCGATTGCGGCCGACGGTGATGGAAGAGTGTGGGTCTTTTACAGCGCCCTGCGTGGCGGCAACCGCGCGATGTGTGCAAAGGCGCTGAAATGGACGGGCAACGGGGACGAGCACAAAGTTCAGACAGGCGACGAACAACTGCTACCCAAAAACGATGAACGAAATGCGAATGCAATTAATCCCGAAGTCGCAACAATTTCAAACGGAGAATTGCGATTTGTTTCACACTTCTGCTCGGCGGTGCGTGGTCACCACGCTACCGATGTTTTGAGCCTCCAGAACGGCCAGTGGCGAAGGGGCTGGACTCAAGGCACAAGCACTACCGGTGGCTGGGGTGGCCGTGGTTGGCAGTCTCCGATCGCGGCTGGTCCTTCCGGCAACTGGTCGAATCTGTATGAAGGTTACAGTGAGGGAAGTTACAGTATTTCCGGAACGATTGTGACTCAGGATGGCGAGCGCGTAACCTCAATCTCCCGTCCTCTTCTATACTCCTCCCGCTTCGAAGCCCGCCCGTCCATCGTCTACGATCCTGCCGGCCGGTTGTGGATCGCCTACGAGGAAGGCCCCGAGCTTTGGGGCAAGGACTACGGGGCGCTCGATTACGGCGACGGCAATCCGCTGTATTCGAGCCGGTCGGTGCGTGTCGTTTGCTTGGCCGACGGCAAGCTAATGAAACCGGTCGCCGAGTTGCCGACCTCGAACGTACCGTTGCCGAAGACGCCGTATGCGAACAATCAGAACCTGATCTACGAACGGGCGGCGCGATACTCCGGCCCGCAGATCGGCATCGACGGCAAAGGACGCGTCTGGCTGACCTATCGGCAAAAATTTGGAACGCGCAACTCGTCGCAACTCGGCTCGTACTGGCTGACGTTCGCTCGCCGGCTCGACGGCGACACGTGGAGCGAGCCGATCGAGATTCACCATTCGTGCGGGCTGCTTGATCATCGGCCGGTGCTGTTGCCGCACAAATCGGGCGGGCTTCTGGTCGTACACAACACCGACGGCCGCTATACGACGCCGCAGCAGATCGACAACGACATTTACTTGAGCTACATCGATTTACCTGGAGAGCCGAGGGAGCCGAAGCTGGTCGCGCACGATCCGGGGAAAAAGGACCCGAAACTGGTCGCGCGACACGAGCGCGAAACGCAAGCGGTGAAGCGGATTCGGGATTATCGCGTGGAGAACAATGGGAAGAGTTATCAGTTGTTACGGGGTGAGTTTCATCGTCACACGGAGATTTCCTGGGACGGCGGGCCGGACGGGTCGCTCGAAGATATGTTCCGCTACGCCATCGACGCGGCCAATTTCGACTGGATCGGCAACGGCGATCACGACAACGGCGCCGGCCGCGAATACTCCTGGTGGCTGACGCAGAAATTCACTGACGCCTACACCGTGCCGGGCCGATTCACCGGCATGTTCACGTACGAACGCAGCGTGCCGTATCCGCACGGGCATCGCAACTGCGTCTTCGCGCGCCGCGGCATCCGCACGTTGCCGCGACTCGCCGATCCGATGAGCAAGGAGCCGCCCAACATCCATGCCGACGACACCAAGATGCTCTACCGGTATCTCAAGGAACTCGGCGGCGTCTGTGCGGTGCACACGAGCGCGACGAGCATGGGCACCGACTGGCGCGACAACGACCCGCAGGTCGAGCCGTTCGTCGAGATCTATCAGGGCGACCGCATGAGCTACGAGAAGGAGCAGGCCCCCAGGGCCGGCTACGATCCCAGCACCAAACGCGAGCCGGTCAATATCGCCGGCTGGTACCCGAAGGGCTTCCTCGACAACGCCTTGTTGAACAAGGGCTACCGGCTCGGCTTCCAGGCGTCGAGCGACCACTGGTCCACGCACATCAGCTACTGCATCGTGCTCGCCGAGAAGAACGACCGCGAATCGATCCTCGACGGCATGCGCAAACGGCATGTCTACGGCGCGACCGACGACATCATCTGCGACGTGCGCAGCGGCGCGCACATCATGGGAGACGAGTTCGAGGTCACGGGCACGCCCAAGTTGCAAGTGAAAGTCGTCGGGACGAGCGATCTGGCCATGGTGGAGGTACTTCGCGATAGTTCTGTCGTCGCCACGCTGAAAATCAACGGCCGCGAGTGTTCCGAAGAATGGACGGACCCGCAGCCGAAAGACGGCGTGCATTACTACTATGTTCGCGTGCTGCAGAAGGACGGCGAAATCGCCTGGACCTCGCCGATGTGGATTGCGACGCGGAAGTGAATCATCGTTTGCAATTCCGTCTTCAGGCGGTTTTCCCCGCGAGTGCTTACGAAATTTTTCTAATCGACGGGGATAAGAACTACGTGACAGCGTCTTCCGGAACATAAGGGATGTCTACCAATTCAACGCGGCTCCTGAGGATGCGAGCAGATGTTGAAAAATCTCTGGTTAGACACCCGGCGGGCCGAGTTCAGCCATTACTCAATCCAGTTTCGTGAGCACCAAGTGCTGGCTCGGTGATCATGACCCTGCCAATTCTACTTCGACCGGGGCTCAAGTTCGCGCAACAGTTTCTCCAAGTCCGGGTTCTTCCGCATGCCATCCCAGCATGGGTCGTAACGCACTGCCAGGGGGTTCGACCAGCCGGCGTCGCGCGCCTCGCGTAAGGCCGTCAAGGCATCATCCGGCTGGCCGGGGTATGCGAGAACGCGTGCATGTAAGTAGCGCGCCAGCGGATCGGTTTCGCTCGCTCGAAACGCGAAGACGACGGCGTTCGTGACCGCCTTTTTTTCTGCTTCCGGCTGTTTCAGCATTTTTTGAGCGCGTGCGATTCCCAACCAGGCCTCGGCGGTCGCTGACAGGCCGTCCACATAATTGGGCGCGTCGGTCTGCAAGGCTTCGATAATGTCGAGTCCGGCTCGGTACGATGCCAGTGCGGCAGCATGTTGTCCGCTTCGCAAATGAATTTCGCCTATCAACAGGTGCGCTCGAGCCAAACGAAAGCGCAGATACGCCAACGCCGAATGCGATTTGTGGATCGGGATGAGCAAGTCGAGAGATTCTTGAGCGCGATTCTGTGCTTCCGCCGGCGATCCGCGATCCAGTTCCAAGACTGCGCTCCAATAGAGCGTATTCGCCAGTGCTCCTCTGAATTGCATGTAGTCGTAGGCACTCAGCGTATTGTCGGTGGACGTAGCCGCTTTGCGCTGATTCGACTCGGCATCACGGTAGAGCGAACCTGCCTCGTCGAGCCGGCCTTGCTGATGTTCCAGTACGCCGGCGCCCATCTGGAACAGGCCGATTTCATAGCCGGCATACGTAAGTATCCGCCCTTTCTTGTAGCGCTTTTCGTACTCGCGGGCGGTGTCGATCGTTCGCCGGTATTGAATCCGCGACTCGTCCGGCTTGCCGGCTTGGCGCAGCGCTGTCGCCATTCGTCCTCGGATGAAGATTGCCGATTCGGGAGGGCCTTGCGGTCCAAATGCAGCACTGAGTTGCCGATTCGAGATTTCTTCGGCAACCTGGTCGCCGCTTTTGAGCACCTCGACGGCTTCGCCGGGACGGCCCGCTTCGATGAGCGACTGACCGAGCTGCATAAACACCGACAGCAATTCAGATTTGTTATTCCAGGTCGCTTTCTCGGTTTTGCCCGGCTGTTCAAAAAGTGTCCTCGCTTTCTCCAACGGCTCGATCGACTCCTGTACGAGACCCGTTTGTGCGCGAGCGCGGCCGAGATCGAAGTACAGCTTCGGGAGTGATTCGTCAAATGCGCCGGGCAGCGTTTGGGAAAGCCCTTCCTGATGTTTGATCAGCGATGCCAGATTGTAGATGCGCTTGCGCGCCAGCAATATGCTGGTTCGCCCTTCTTCTTCGGTGATGCTCAGGTTGGAAAACTGGTACGAGTTCTTGGCGATACTGAGGGCGACGCCCCCTCGTTCCTCCATGGCTCGAATGCGGCTGCGTGAAACCAAGTAGAGCGTCAAACCACCAACAAAGGCCAGGACGCCGGCGAGTTCCAACCCGATGAGCGCCGCCACCAGCACGCGATTGCGCCGGGCCCAACGACGAATCTTGCTGGCGCGATTCTCCCGAAAACAGCTGACCGGTTCGTCAGCCAACCAATGGCGAATGTCGCCGGACATCTCCTCCACACTGGCAAATCGATCCTCCGGACGTTTGGCCATAGCTTTACGGCAGATTGCCTCCAGCGCAGGCGGCGTCATGCGATTGAAGTGCCTCGGCGGCGGCGGTTCCTCGTTCAGTACCTGCCGCAGGACCGCCGGCGTGTCGGCGCCCGGAAATGGCACGTTGCCCGTGAGAATCTCGTAAAGAATCACCCCCAGGCTGTACACATCCGTGCGGTTCGAGATGCGATCGATTTCACCGGCCGCTTGCTCGGGCGCCATGTATGCCGGCGTGCCCAAAACCTGTCCGGCCATCGTGTGCAAAGCACCGACGGAGGTCTCCGAAGCAGGAGTTGCCGCATCGTCGGCTGCCGGGTCCGCGGACTTCGAATCCTTGGCGAGTCCCCAGTCGAGCAACATCACCTCGCCGAAATCTCCCAAAATTACGTTTGACCCTTTGAGATCGCGATGAATGACGTCGCGCGAATGGGCAAATGCCACGGCATGACAAACGCCGAGAAACGAGGTTAGCAGGTCGCGCAGTCCCAAATTGGTTTCGGTTTTCTCAATTCGCGTTTGATGGTAGTTCTTGATCGCTTCGCTGAGCGTGCGCCCTTTGACAAATCGCATGGTGTAGCACGGTCTGCCATCTTGCGATGGAATTAATTCATAAAGCGGCACGATGCCCGGATGCTCCAGTTGACCGGTAATTCGCGCCTCGCGCAAGAAACGGGCTTGTAGCGTCTTGCTGGCGGCGAGTTCCGGCAGTAGTTCCTTGAGCGCCACGTCTCTGCCGATCTGGTCGTCGTGGGCGACCCAAACTCTGCCAAGACCGCCGCGCGCGTGCAGCCGCACCATCGTGTAACGCGATTGTCGCAGTGGTTCGTAGGCGGTCGTTTGGGACGCTTCTCCGTCTGCGGGCGTCATCACCGACCGCGTCGGCGCCGCCAGTTTCGGCGGCAAGTCCGCCAGCGAACGCTGGATGTCGCCAGCGCTCACGCCGGTAAGCAGATGCTGGACCGGCGCTGCGGCCTCGGCCAGACTGGTCTTCACGTCATTGGCGTGCTTCTTCAGTTTTCGTTTGACGAGACGATCGACGTCGCTGCGGTCCGATTCCGAAAGCCAGCCTCGCTGCACCAAGATCGCCGCCAGTGATAAGTCCTTTTGGCTTGACCAAACCGCACAGGCTTCGGCAAATTGACTTGAATCAACCAGGTCGGCCTGCAGGGCCAACACGCCGAATAGCAAGTTCCGATCCTTCTCGTGGTTTGACATGATGGCATCCGCGGGCCGTTGCATCGTCTCAGCGAGAGTGTAACGACCCGTCGCCGTCAAGTCGAATGAGAAGTGCCAAAATAGCATAGTCTGGTTCTGTTCTGTCGCGACTTCCCTTCCAACGAAGAACGGGGCCCGGGGATTTGGTCTTCTTGGCGATGGAGAATTCCGGCGCTAACGTGCCGGGACGCGCTTGCCGCTCAGCCATAAGAAAAGCTGCGGGTGTTGCCGCCGCGGCGTTACTTCGTTTCTGGAACTATTCTCGCCATGAAGATTCACGAATATCAGGCCAAGGAACTGCTGGCGGCCGCCGGGGCGGCCATTCCTCGTGGCATCGTTGCAACTACTCCGGCGGCGGCCGTTGCCGCGTTCGACAAGTTCGGCGGCAAACCGGTGGTGCTCAAGGCCTAGGTGCACGCAGGCGGCCGGGGCAAGGGCCGGTTCAAGGATTCCGGCAAGGACTTCGGCGGCGTCAAGTATCTGACCAAACGCGAAGCCGTCGCCGAGACCATGTTCAAGTTCCCGCTCGTGACCAAGCAAACCGACGCGGCGGGGCAGAAAGTGTCGACGGTGCTCGTGCAGGAGGCCGCCGACATCGCCAAGGAGATTTACGTCGGCATGGTGCTCGACCGTAGGCTGGGCGTGCCGGTTGTGATTGTTTACAATTTCGACACTTGCGTTTTCCGTGTCAACGTAGGATGCATCGATTTTCGGAAGGACCCGCTGTGAGCGGTTTGTTCTCGTCACTGACATTCGCCGGTTTTGGGCCGGATGCTCTGCATCACAACGGGGCGCAACCGGACCGCGAGTACATTTCAGGTTCCAAGACACAGATTCTACGCAAACACTTGCGGGAGCGCTGTCCCAAATCGCCCGGCGTCTACGGCATGTTGGATCGACGCGGGGCTTTGATTTATGTCGGCAAGGCGAAGTCTTTGCGAGTTCGCCTGATGGGGTACTTCCGTGCGGCTAGCCGCGACGACAAGGCCGGTCGCATCATCGCTCGTGCGCGAGTCATTTTGTGGGAGCCGGCGGCGAATGAGTTTGCGGCGCTCGTGCGGGAACTGGAACTGATTCGCCGCTGGCGGCCGCGCTACAACGTGCTCGGCATGCCGGGCCGCGAGCGCCATGTGTACCTGTGCCTGGGCCGCAAGCCGGCGCCGTATGCGTACGCCACACGCGAGCCGAGCGGCAAGGAAGTTGCTTGTTATGGGCCGATCAAAGGCGCGTCGTTCGTTCGGGAGGCCGCGCGCCGGTTGAATGACTTGTTTCGCTTGCGTGATTGCGCTCAGCATCAGCGGATGCATTTTGCGGATGTGAAAGAGTTGTTTCCGGTGCTGCGAACGCCGGGCTGTCTTCGCGCCGACCTTGGCACGTGCGTGGGTCCGTGCGCCAGTCTAACGACCAAGAGCGCCTACTCAAAGCATGTGCGAGGCGCTCGCGCGTTGCTTGACGGCAATGATCTGGCGCCAATGCAAAAGCTTGAAACGGAAATGGCGGCGGCTGCCGAAAACTGCGAGTTCGAAAAGGCCGCGTCGCTTCGGGACCGCCTGTTGCCGTTGCAGTGGCTCAGGCAGCGGCTCGACTGGCTGCAAGACGCCAGGCAAGAGTATTCGTTTGTCTATCCGGTTTTGGATGATGCGGGCGGCGGCTTCTGGTACCTGATCCATCGCGGTCGAGTTTGCAAAGCCGTCCCGATCCCCTGCGACGCCTCAACGAGGCGAGTGGCCGCCGAAGCCATCGATAGTGTCTACGGCTCCGGCCGCCGACATTTTGACGTCGTGCCGATCGATCAGGTCGATCACGTTCTCTTGGTCGCGGCCTGGTTTCGGAAACACGCCGATGAACGGCAGCAATTGCTGCGGCCCGACGATGCATTGCGGCAATGCAGCCAGGGCGACAACCCAGCCATTGCCGCTGCCTGACGCCGCTACGCCCTTGTTTGGGTCGCCGAATTCGCGTACATTGGCTGTATCCTGCCGGTTGATTCCTGCCCGATTACCATACTGCTCCACATGCGTTTCGCAATTGCATCGTCCATGCTGCTCGGCTGCGTGACGCTCCAAGCGTCGGCAATGGACCCGGTCTCGTTCGAGTCGCAGGTGCGGCCGATACTCAAGGCGATGTGCCTCGATTGCCATGGCGAAAGCGACGCGCCAAAGGCGGGACTCGACCTGCGATTGGCGAGTTCCATACTCAAAGGCGGCAAGTCCGGGCCGGCGGTCGTTGCAAAGCAACCGGTTGCGAGCTTGCTGCTGAAACGCATTGTTGCCGGCGAGATGCCGCCGACGAAAAAGAAGCTGACTTCGCAACAGATCGATGTAATTCGCGAATGGATCGCATTAGGCGCCAAGTCGGAGCGTGCGGTACCGGAGACAATCGTCAACGGCATGGTGATCTCGACGGATGACCGTGCGTGGTGGGCGTTTCAGCCGGTACGCCGGCCGAGTGTGCCCCAATTTGACGATCCCTCGGTGCGAACGCCGGTGGATTCTTTCATTCTGAAGAAACTGAAAGAGAATCAATTGACGTTTGCACCGGAAGCGGACCGGCGTACGTTGATTCGCCGAGTTACCTTCGATCTGATCGGTCTGCCGCCGACGCCCGAGGAGATCGCGGCGTTTGTCGGCGATCCGTCGCCCGATGCATTTGACAAACTCGTGGATGGCTTGCTCGCCTCACCGCAATATGGCGAACGGTGGGGACGACACTGGCTTGACGTCGCAGGTTACGCCGATTCGGAAGGCTTTTCACAGGACGACAGCGTTCGCAGCAACGCCTGGAAGTATCGCGACTATGTCATTCGTTCATTCAACGGCGACAAGCCATTCGATCAGTTTGTTCGAGAGCAGTTGGCCGGTGATGAGTTGGTCAAGCTGCCGTACGCCCAATTGCCCTCGGCGGAACTCGACAAGTTAATTGCGACTGGGTTCTTGCGAATGGCGCCCGACGGCACTGGCAGCGGCGGCGTCGATCAGAAACTGGCTCGCAATCAGGTCGTCGCCGATACGATCAAAATCGTTTCATCGTCGCTCTTGGGCCTGACCATCGCCTGTGCGCAGTGCCATAACCATCGTTATGATCCAATCCCGCAGACCGATTACTACAGGCTGCGTGCGGTTTTTGAGCCAGGCTTCAATTTGCCGAACTGGAAACCGCCTGCCGCGCGACAGGTTTCGCTTTACACCGACGCCGATCGAAAAAAGGCACAGGAGATCGAGTCGGACGCGGCCAAGATTGAGAAGGAGCGACTAAAGAAGCAGACGGAGTTAATTGAAGCCACGTTTCAGAAAGAACTGGCAAAACTCCCTGAAGCGATGCGTGAGAAGGCGAAACTGGCGCGCAACACGCCTGACACCAAGCGTACGCCGGAACAGAAGCGACTGATGCAGGAGCATCCGAGTTTGAATGTCTCGGCCGGTTCGCTTTATCTCTACGATCAAAAAGCTGCAGACTCACTCAAGAAGTTGGCCGATGACGCGGCATCAATCCGGGCGAAGAAACCGGTCGAGGAATTCGTTCGCGCCTTAACTGAAAATCCCGGTGCGACCCCGCCGACGCACTTGTTCCATCGCGGCGATCCGGATCAACCGAAACAGGTCGTGGCGCCCGGCGGATTGACGATTCTCGATGAACGCATGGCGCTTGCCAAAATCGAGCCCTCCGCCGCTGGTTCAGGTCGCCGACTTGCATTCGCGAATTGGCTTACGAGCGGCACGCACCCGCTGACCGCTCGCGTGTTCGTCAATCGCGTGTGGCTGCACCATTTCGGCCGCGGCATCGTCGGCACTCCGGCCGAGTTCGGCAAGTTGGGAGAAGCGCCGTCGCATCCGGAACTGCTCGATTGGCTGGCGAATGAATTTGTTCGAAGTGGGTGGCGCGTTAAGCAACTGCATCGCTTGCTTGTGACATCAACGGCATATCGCCAATCCTCTCGTCGCGAGACGCACAATGATGCGGTCGATCCCGACAATCGTCTGTTTGGCCGGATGAATGTACGCCGCCTCGAAGCGGAGGCCGTGCGGGACGCCGTGTTGGCGGTCAGCGGCGACTTGTGCGACAAACCTTTCGGCGCTCCGGTGCCGGTGCGAGAAAACGACGTCGGTCAGATTGTCGTCGGCAAAGGGACGAAAGATTTGGCGCGAGGCAGCACAAAGGAGGAACCGTTGCCGCCCGGTGAGATTGCGAGGCGAAGCATATATGTGCAGATTCGCCGCAGCATGCCGCACGGCATGCTCGAAACCTTCGACGCGCCGGTCGTCGAGCCGAATTGCGAGATTCGAAACGCTTCAACGGCAGCGCCGCAAGCGCTGCTGATGATGAACAACGAGTTTGTGATTCAACAAAGCGAAAGCCTGGCTCGGCGGCTGCTGCGTGAGTGTACAACGGCTGAATCTCAGGTCCGTCGCGGCTGGCTGTTGGCATGGGGAATCGAACCGAGCAGTTCCCAAACTGCCGTAGCAGTTGCATTCCTGCAGAACCAACAGGCGTATTTCCGAGCATATCCGGTTAAGGGGCAGCTTCCGGACCAGCAGGCACTCGCACTGTTCTGCCAGGCGCTTTTGAGCGCCAACCGCTTTCTGTACGTGGATTGATCATGCACTCGCCATTGAATCGACGACAAATGTTGCAGACCGGCACTTTTGGCGTCGGTTCCGTGGCGCTGGCGTGGCTATTGCAACGGGACCGGCTGCTGGCGTCGCCGGTCAAACCTGAATTGGAGCGATCGCATTTCGACCTGACGGTAAAACTGCCGCACTTCGCGCCGAAGGCGAAGGCGATGATCAGCCTGTTCATGCAGGGCGGGCCGAGTCATATCGATCTGCACGATCCGAAACCGGCGATGGCGAAACACGACGGCAAACCTTTTCCGGGAACCATTAAGTACGACAACGCGGCACAGGCCAGTTCCAAAGTCCTGGCATCGCCCTGGAAGTTCAAAAAGCACGGGCATAGCGAAATCGAGCTATCAGAACTCGTGCCCTATTTGGGGCAAATCGCCGATGACATCACGCTCGTTCGATCCATGCACACCGGAGTGAACAACCACGGTCAGTCGATCTATGCGCTCGCGAACGGTCGCATCTTCGGCGGGCACCCCGTGCTCGGCAGTTGGGTGACTTACGCACTTGGCACGGTGAGTCAGAACCTGCCTGCGTTCGTCGCGCTAACCGATCCGGCGAGCCTGCCCGTCACCGGCACCGACCTGTTTTCAAACGGCTGGCTGCCTTCGCTGTTTCAGGGCACCGTCGTCCGGCCGCGCGAGCCGCGCATTCTCAATCTTGACCCGCCGCCGCATTTGAAGGGCAAGCCGCAAGAGGAGTTTCTCAAGTACCTGGGCGGATTGAATCGTGACCACTTGATGGAGCGGCCCGGCGAACTTGATTTGGAAGCGCGAATTGCCAGCTACGAATTGGCTGCCCGCATGCAGCTTGCCGCATCTGAGGCGCTCGACATCTCACGAGAAACCGAGGCGACGAAGCGAATGTACGGCCTCGACGACCCGGCGACGCAGGACTACGGAACGCGTTGCCTGATCGCACGCCGATTGATCGAGCGAGGCGTCCGATTCGTGCAGGTGTTCACCGCAAATCAATTCTGGGATCACCACGGCAGCATTCGCACGGCATTACCGAGTGCCTGTCGCAAGGTGGACAAGCCGGGCGTCGCGCTTGTGCGGGATCTGAAGCAGCGCGGGCTATTGGACCAGACGATTGTCACTTGGGGCGGTGAAATGGGCCGTTTGCCCGTCATCCAAAACGACGCAGGTTCAGCGCGCGTCGGCCGCGATCACAACACGTATGGATTCACCTGGTGGTTCGCAGGCGGCGGATTCAAGGCCGGCCATGTTCATGGCGCGACCGATGATTTCGGCCATCATGCGGTGAAGGACGTGCTGAATCACCATGACTTCCATGCCACGGTGATGCACCAATTCGGACTCGATGTGGAAAAGGTCTCTTATCATCGCAATGGCCGGGAGCAGAACTTGCTCGACGGCAAACCGGGCCGAGTCGTACGCGAAATTCTTGCCTGATAGTCCGGCGGCTCGATTACCTCAATTCACCGCGGACATCCAGTATCTCGCCGCCGGATGCGGTGATCGCTTTCCGCAATGATTCCGGCGACGCGCTCTTGCGGAAATACATCACCGAACCATCGCCAAGTACGCATGCAACACGAGTCTCACCAGGTAGTCCCAGCGACGGCAACGGGCCTTTGGGGCTGAATTGCAATTCGTCCGGCTTTGTCCACGGCGCGGCATCGGTCGCTTCGACCACAAGCAGAGTGTTGGAGGTGCCGTCCTGGAAGTCGGAAAACCTCGGCTGATTCGTGTCGCTGCTCCAGGCCGTCAATGGACCGACGAATACGCGATAATGCATCGTGGTGGTGCCGACCGGGTCGCCTTTCTTTCGATAGATCTCGGGCATTTCCCTTAGTAGCGACATGTTGTGTGGGCTGTCCCAGGGCTCGCCCAGCTTGAATCGTGAGTAAAGTTCGTGCTGACCGAGAAAAGGCAACAGATGCACACGCCAACTTAGATTGGAATTAGCTTGCCCCAATTCCTGTCGTTTGAGTGGTTTGGCCGTCGGGAACTTGCCATGGGTGTCGTTATAATCATGGAACGCCAAGCCGATCTTTTTCAGGTTGGTCAATCGACCCTGGGATTCCTGGCCTCGCTGAAACCAGAAAAATCCACCGCCGCCGCAAATGAGACTGACGCAGCAAAATCCGACAAGAGCAATGCCGCCGATGATCAGCAGCACTTTGGAAGTGCTGCCGCCGCCGGTCGCCGGTCGTCTTCGGGGCGGAGCGTCGTCGTAATAATCGTCGTTGCGCCGCAACGGCCGCCGGCGCGGTTCTCGAGGTTCGTCGGCAAAACCATCTTGGGGGCCGCGGCTCATCAGTGCTCCACCATGCTATCCATCATGGAAGTATCGTTTTCTCGCCGCCGTTTGCAGTGATAGCGTCTTTGATCAAGTTCGCCAACGTGCCTACGGGTATGGCTTTTGTCGAGCCGTCTGCCAGCAGCACCATGAAAACCGGATCGCCTGTCGGTCCGAACGACGGCAAGGCGCCGTTCGGCTGAAACACAAATTCATCGGGCTTCGTCCAGGGTACGGAGTCAGTGCCCTCAACGATCATGATCGTGTTGGACAGACCATCGCCGACTTGAATCTCGTCCGGAGCTTTCTTACCGCCGACATTCAAAAGGGTCTTCTTGCCGTGTTCGAACATAGCGCCGTTGCCGACGAATATGCGGTAACCGGTCTGATTCAGCGGATGCGGCAAACGCGGATTTCGGTACACGTAGGGCATTTGGTCAAGAAGCTTGATGTTATTGGGGCTATCCCATGGTTCATCCAGCTTGAATTGGCGGTACAAGTTTTCCTGTTCAATGTACGGCAGGATAGCGACGCGCCAGCTAAGCCCTGGCTTGCCGTCTTTGGCCGGCAGCGACGCTACGAGATGCCCTTGAGAATCGTTCAGATTGTGCATTGCCAGACCCATTTGCTTCATGTTGTTTTGAGCGGTTATGCGAGTCGCAGCGTTCCGCACCTTGCCGACGCTGTAGAACATGAGTCCGACCAAGCCGCCGCCGCACAGCAGCGTCACCAGAAGCACAACGCCCAAGACGATGAAAATGACCTTGAGCGCTCCACCGCCTCCTCCGCCGGATGGCGGCTGGCGACGACGCGGTGGGGCACGCTCCAAATCGTAGTCGTCGGGGGTTGCCTCACGACGGCGCTCGGGCTGTTGACGATCCGGGTCGCCGCGAAATCCATCACGAGGATCACGACTCATCGATTCTCCTTGAATCGGTTCTGGTTTGCACGTCATTTCAACGAGATAGTCTCGCTGCCGGCGGCCGTAATGGCCGCGTGGAGTCGTTCAGGGTCGATGCCGCGCGGGAATGCTCGCACGGAGCCGTCCGCAAATGCGACCACGAAGTTCGACTCATTTGCCGGGCCCAAAGGAGGCAGTGGTCCGCCGTGCACATACTCCAATTCGACGGGCATGGTCCACGGAATCGTACCGGTGGCCTCCGCGATCATCAGAGTATTGGCCGTGCCGTCCGGAATGAAGATCACATCCGGTCCCGACATGCCAATTGGCGACAACCGGGTCTTCTTACCGTGCTCGAACATGGCGCCGCCGCCGACGAAGATGCGGTAACATGTTTCGTTTGCCGGATGCGTCATGCGCGGGTTGACAAGAATCTGCGGCATCTTGTCCAAGAGCTTGATGTTGTTTGGGCTATTCCACGGTTCGTCGAGTTTGAACTGATCGTACAGCGCCTGCTGGTCAATGTACGGCAGAATCGCGACGCGCCAACTAAGGCCCGGCTTGCCGTCTTTCGTCATTAGCGACGCAGGCATGTGGCCATTCGTGTCGTGGTAATTGTGCATGGCGTGGGCCAATTGCTTGGCATTGGTGCTTGACGCCACTTCCGAGGCCGATTCGCGCACCTTGCCGACGCCGCAGAACATGAGGCCGATGATGCCGCCGCCGCAAAGAAGTGCAAGGACGCTGATGATCACAAACACGATAAACAGCGCCTTGAGAATGCTGCCGACGACGCTGGTTTGCCGCCGAGGTTGAGTCGCCATGAAGATCCCTCCCAGAAACTCGGTCGATATTCTCGTTCTAGTAATGTATTCGTTGGAAATGCCTGGGAGATTTACACAAGTGACTGAAGTTCGGGTTGAATTTACGATCGATTCCGAAACATTTTCGCCATTTCTGCTTTCGAATGCTGACTCCAACAGGTAAACTGCTCCTCTCGCCGTCCGACTTGAACGAGCATCATGACAGCAGCCCACGAACCACAATCTCGGCCGCTTTGGACCTGGACCGTTTGCGGCATGTTGCTGTTGGCGACGACCGTCAACTACATCGACCGCATCGCACTGAACCAGTCTGCCAAGCGCATCAAGACTGATCTGACATTCGATGACAAGGGTTATGGGCAGCTCGAATCGCGATTTGGGATTGCGTTTGCCGCCGGCTCGCTCATTTCCGGCATCCTCGTTGACCGCTTCGGTCCTCGGCTGATGTATCCGATGTTCGTCATACTGTGGTCGGCGGCCGGCGCCGCAACGGTTCTGGTGAAGAACTTTGATCAACTGCTTTGGTGCCGAATCGCGCTTGGCTTCTTCGAAGGCGGCAACTGGCCATGCGCGCTGAATACAACGCAAAGGATTCTCGCCAAGCACCGGCGTTCCTTGGGGAACGGCATCTTGCAAAGCGGTACTGCGGTCGGTTCTGTCGTTACTCCGCTGATTCTTTACCTGTCGTTACGTTATGTCCCCAATGCGACTTTCGGCGGCTGGCGGCTGCCGTTTTGGCTTGCCGGTGTCCTTGGACTTGCTTGGAGCGTCGCCTGGCTGATTCTCGTGCGGCCGAATGATCTGAGCGCCCCAACAGTTGCCGAAAAATCGAAACACGACGTGTCGCGGTGGGGGGCGCTGTCGCTTTTTCGCGATCCGCGCATGTGGGCATTGTGCGTGCTCGTTGTCGCCGTCAATTCCACTTGGCATTTCTTCCGCGCCTGGACGCCGTTGTTCCTGCAGGACGCACGCGGCTATCCGGAGAATACCGTCTTTTGGTTCTCGATGGTGTACTACGGCGCTGCCGATATCGGCGCGATTAGCTGCGGCTTCCTGACATTGGCCATCGTCAATCGCGGAGCACCCGTGCATCGCGGGCGCATGATCGTCTTCTTTGCCTTTGCGTGCCTGGCCTTGATGAGCGTGCCAGTCGCCTTCATGGACCGCGGACTGCTCCTGTTAATTTTGCTCGTGGTGCTTGGTTTCGCGTCGCTCGGCGTGTTTCCCAATTATTACGCGTTCACTCAGGAGCTAACCACGAAGCACCAGGGCAAAGTCTCCGGCATCCTGGGCTGCGTCAACTGGATCGCGATGTTCTTCCTGCAAGACGGCGTCGGTACATTCGTCAAGAACAACAAGGCTCGACACCTGGCAGAGGCACTGGCCTCCGGTATGGCAGAACCGAATGCGATCCTGCAAGCCGGCCGGCTGACCTACGAGTGGCCGCTGGCTCTCGCCGGCGCCGGGCCGCTGATCGGATTCATCGTGATGCTGATTCTGTATCGGCCGCAAAAGCCGTCCACGACTCAATCGTCATGAACGCCGCTCGTGTTTCATGGCGAGTTAACTACATTTGTTTTTAGCCGGTGTGTCAATTCTTGCTGGCAGCCAATCGCCGTCGAACAGAGGCGTAAGTATGAGCTGGAGCGACGTCCGTAGTCTGCTCGCGACTTACGCAAGTCGGAGAAACCATTTGCCACAGAGGCCACAGAGTGAAGAAGTACCGAACATGAATTCTCTGTGGCTAATCTTCTTCTTGTCTTGCGAAAACGATTTACGTTACGAAACTGGTTTCAATCTTGGACTCTCTGGCGAAGTTTTGGACCCGCCAGTAGGTTTTGCCTGACCCATACCAGCAAATCTGTAACTATTTTCTTGACAGCGCTATGGCCCTGCGACTAACCTTTACCCTCAGGATTGGACCAATCTCGAGCAAGGATGCATGTGCCCATCGCGATCGTGAAGCCGCGTCCTCGCTGGAATCGTTCAGCCATAGATTTTGCATGACTTGCTTCAGGACGAACACTTTCAGAACGGAGTCTGAATCATGCTGTGCCTCATTATCGGCGCATCGGGCCAACTGGGTTCGCAAATCGCCTTGGCCTGCAAAACTGAGGGCATTTCCTGGCTTGGTACCGCTTGCCGGCACCAGCGACAGGGCTTGCAAAAACTGGATTTGAGCGACATCGAGGCGACTGGCTCGCTCATTCGCCGGGTGAGGCCCGACGTGGTGTTTCTGTGCGGCGCATTCACGCACGTAGATCGTGCCGAAGAATCGCCACACGAATGTTACGATATCAACGTCGCCGGTACACGGGCGGCCGCGGAGGCGGTCCATCAAAATGCTGGTGAACTGGTACTGATCTCGACGGAACATGTTTTTCCTGAGCGAGAGCTCCCGCACTCGGAAGACGAGCCAACCGGTCCGATCAATGTGTACTCGCGCAGCAAAGTGCTCGGCGAGCAAGCCGTTCGCGAAATCCTCCCGAATCGGCATTTGATCCTTCGAACCAGCTGGGGCTTTGGGCCAGACGAGCAAGAGAAGAACTTCGTCTATCGCACGGTTCAGACACTGACTGCCGGTAAACCGCTGATGGTGCCGAACGATCAGTGGGGGCAGCCGACCTATTGCCCGGACCTTGCGCGAGCGGCGCTGGAATTGTGGCAGATCGGCCAGCGAGGCACGTTTCATGTTGTCGGTCCCACGCTGATCAACCGATTCGACTATGCGCACATGATTGCGCGAACGCTGGGTCTGGATCCTGCCGGGATCATCGGTTTGCCCACAGCGCAACTTGGGCAAAAGGCGCCGCGGCCTCGCAGAGTCGCACTGGCGACGGACAAAGTGGAATCCGTGTTATGGCGGCAGCCGATCCGTTCGCCGGAATCTGCGTTGCGTCGTATGCGTGAGATCGTTCCCGCGTTCGCACCGCAGTTGCAGGTGGCGTGAGGCTACAATTTCGCGTCGGCACACCTAACATGGCGGCAGGACGCTCACACGAGGAACTGCCGACATGACGATGCCGCTTGCGGGTCGACTCGCTGAGTACACAAGCAAGTTAAGGTTCGAGGATTTGCCGGCGCCGGTCGTCCATGAGACGAAGCGCCGGTTTATTGACTCGTTCGCTACGGCGGTCGGCGCTATGCCGGCTGACGCGTACGAAATCGCCAAACGCTGCGCGGCACGCGTGTCGGGTACGCCGGCGGCGACCGTGATGGGCGGCGGCAAGTCCAGCGCCGAATGGGCCACGTTCGTCAATGGTCTGTTGATTCGTTATCTCGATTTCAATGACACCTATCTTTCGCTCGAACCCGCTCATCCCAGCGATAACCTTGCCGCGGTGCTCAGCGTTGGCGAAATAACAAACAGCCCCGGCCGCGACCTGATCACGGCTGCCGTCATCGCCTACGAGATTCAATGTCGGCTTTGCGACGCAGCGAGTTTACGCAAGCACGGCATCGATCACGTGACCTATGGCGCCATTTCGTCCGCGTCTGCAGCGTGCAAGTTGATGAAACTCGACGCCAAACGAACGACGCATGCGATCGGCATTGCCGGCGTCTCCAACGCGGCCCTGCGGCAGACACGCGCCGGAGAAATGAGCATGTGGAAAGGCTGCGCGTTTGCCAACGCGGCCCGAAATGGTGTATTCGCTGCGCTGCTCGCCGCTGACGGCATGACCGGCCCTGCCCCGATTTTCGAGGGCGAACTCGGCTTCATGAAGTTGCTGACTCGCACCAGCTTCGAGGTTGCGACGATGGGCGGCGAAGGCGCGTCAACCGATTACATGATGACGAAAACGTACATCAAGTTCTGGCCTGTCGAGTATCACGCACAGTCAGCCGTCGATGTGATTCTGCAATTGCGGTCGCAGATCGGAGATTGGCGAATCGTGCAGGCGATCGACATCTATACATTCGACGCGGCCGTCGACATCATCGGCAAGGTTCCGGAAAAGTACCGGCCGAAAACCCGCGAAACTGCCGACCACAGCATGCCCTATTGCGTGGCCGTCGCGCTAATGGACGGCGACGTCGGCCTTGATAGCTTTGACGACGCCCATCTTGCCAATTCTGAGCTAATTGCCTTGACGAACAAAGTGAAGCTGCACCGCGATGCATCGGCGAACGCCCGTTACCCGAAGGGCATTCCGAACCGTTTTGTCGTCACGCTGTCGGACGGCCGTAGGCTGGAGAAGGAAGTCGAGTTTCCTCGCGGCCACGCCGGCAATCCGATGAACGACGCGGAGGTCGAGAAGAAGTTTCGCTCAACCGTCGAACCACGCTATGGCAAGGCGAAGGCGGATCAGATGCTAGCGGCCTGTTGGAAACTCGAATCGATGCCGAACGTGACCAGCTTGTTGGAGATGTTTTGAACCATCGGCGGGAATTGCAATGATGAATCGTATTATCGCTACGATCATGACTTTGGCTTTGGCCGGTGTCAGCATCGCAGCCGAATCTACTCGGCCCAACGTCTTGATCATCCTGGCCGACGACATGGGTTATTCGGACGCCGGCTGTTATGGCGGTGAGATCAACACGCCGAACCTCGATGCGCTGGCTAAGAACGGTCTGCGATTTACGCAGTTCTACAACACGGCGCGATGCTGGCCGACACGGGCCGCTCTCTTGACTGGATACTATGCGCAGCAAGTGCGGCGGGATTCGGTTCCTGGCGTAAAGAGCGGCGTTCAAGGAGAACGGCCAGGCTGGGCGCGATTGTTGCCGGAAATGCTGAAGCTACAGGGCTTTCGGACCTATCATTCGGGCAAGTGGCATGTCGACGGCAAGCCGCTTTCGAACGGCTTCGACCGCTCGTACAGCCTTGAGGATCACGATCGCCACTTCGCCCCGCGCCGGCATGCCGAGAACGATAAGCCGTTGCCGGCTGTTGATCCCAAATCGAACTACTACTCGAGCACGGCGATTGCTGATCATGCAATTCGTTGTTTGAAGGATCACGCAGAGAAGCACTCGCAGCAGCCGTTCTTTGGTTTCCTGGCTTTCACCGCTCCGCATTTTCCGTTGCATGCGCCGGCGGAAGTGGTCGCCCGTTATCGATCGCAGTACGAGGCCGGATGGGAAGCCATTCGAGGGCGTCGCTTTGAAAAAATGAAGTCGTGGGTCGGAGATCACGCGAAACTGTCGCCCGTGGAACGCGACGTCGGACCGCCCTACCCGTTTCCGGAGGCGATGAAGAAACTGGGCAAGAACGAAGTCAATCGCCCCGTGCCGTGGAAGGAATTGTCGGCAGATCAGCAAGCGTTTCAGGCAGCGAAGATGGCCGTTCATGCTGCAATGGTAGACTGCATGGATCGCGAGATCGGCAAAGTACTCGATCAACTCAAAGCGATGAACGTACTCGACAATACGCTGATCTTCTTTCTCTCCGACAACGGTGCGAGCGCCGAAATCATGGTCCGAGGCGACGGCCACGACGCGTCACTGCCGGCCGGCGCTGCGGGCACTTTTCTTTGTCTTGGGCCCGGCTGGTCCAGCGCGTGCAACACGCCGTTCCGTCGTCACAAAACTTGGGTCCATGAAGGCGGCATCTGCACGCCGTTCATCGTGCACTGGCCCAGGGGCTTTGAATCTCGCGGAGAAGTGCGGCATACGCCCGGGCATGTCATTGATCTCGTCCCCACGGTGTTGGCAGCGACAGGAGCCAAATCATTTGAAACGTGGAAGGACGTTCCGGCACCCAAAGCGCGTGGCGTCAATCTGATGCCGGCATTCGCCAAGGACGGAACCGTTCGTCGTGATTCGATCTGGTGGATGCACGATGGCAATCGTGCGATTCGCGCCGGTGACTGGAAAGCCGTCGCCGCGAAAAACGGCCCGTGGGAACTCTTCAATCTGAGCGACGATCGATGCGAAACCCACGATCTGTCACAGGCCAAGCCGGAGAAACTTCAAGAACTCACTGCCTTATGGCAGCGTCAGTTTGACGAGTATTCCGCCTTGGCTGCCAAGGACCTGCCTCCTGCTGCGAAACCGAAGGGCAAGTGATCGTCAGTTCGCTTGCTTGCCGATTCGGTACACCACAACTTCCGGGGAGTGTTTGTTCCTGGCCCAAGAATAGACGGCTTCGCCCTGGAGCGAAAGCGACTTGGCCGCAGATACCAGCGGCAGGCGCGGATGCTCGTGTCCATTCTCGATCACGACGAACTTGCACCTCGGCCCAGGCAGCGTTGGTCTGCCTTCGCGAAACATCGACTCGCTGTAGTAATACGCCCAGGCATACGGGTCCATCACTTCGTCTTCCGCCTGCACATTGTCGGCCAACCACCGGCCGGCGGCATGGTGACCGGCACGATTGAAATGCAGCGGCTTTGACAGACTGGAGAATCCCGAAAGGCCGATGCCGAGTACGACCACAATCGGGGCGAACCGCAATCGTGGCACGTGCGACGAAAAGTATTCGCCCCACCGTTCTAATGCGATGCCGGCGTACATGAGCGCCGGCAAAACGATCAAGAGCGTGTGCCGCTCGGAAAGGTAACCGATCACAAAGGCCATCCGCCACAGCACCAGCGCGTGCAACGCTGTCAGGAACAGCCCTAGCCAGTAGGCCGGATTGAATCGCAATTGTCTCCAACCGATGGCGACTCCGGCGAGTGCAAGCAATCCTCCGACGTATCGCAGCGACCTGGACGTCTCCGAGCCGAGCATTTTCGTGGCAGTGAGCCATTTCGACGATGCAGCCTGCGTTTGAGTGTCGATGAACACGGCCAGCGGCAACTGCAGAGATCCGTGAGTATCTGCGGCGGCGGTTTCCTGACCCTGAAGCATGATGCGTGAGGTCGGCTTGTTGGTCAGGCTGCCGGTTGTGGCCACATAGCCTGCGATAAACGGAGTGGCGCAGAGTATGACGACTGTAAGTCGCAGCGCCGTCGCTCGCCAACCCCACTTCATCAGACCGAATACGATTGTCGCCAGGCATATCACCGGAAGCAGTTCCGCCCCTTCCGGGCGCGTGAGATAAGCGGCGCCGGTAAACAGGCCGGCGAGCGCGAACCGATGGACCTTGGCTTCCTGAAGTGCAAGAACGCCAAAGGCAAAGCCCCAGGCGACAAACAAAAAGAACAGACCTTCGGAAAGGCCATCCGAAGTAACCTGAAGCCAACCCGGCAGCAACTGGAATAAGAGCGCCGCAAATAGCCCGCAGTTCTTCGAGCCAAATACTCGACCGGCAATGTACAACGCTGGGACTGTCAACAAACTGGCCAGCACATTTACAATCTGAGCACTCAGAACATACGCCTCACTTTCCGGCCCATTGTGAACCGCCAGCACCGGTTTGGATACGAGCAGGAGTGCCAGTGGAAAACCCGGCATTTGGTGCATCGAGCGTACGACGCTTGATGCGGGTTGCTCGTCCAACATGCGAGCATAACGAACAAAGCCGATGGTGTCGCGAGCGCAGACCTCGGTATTTGCCACAATCCAGACGCGCAATACAAGTGCGACGATCAGAATGATCGTGATGCGAAGCCAGTCTTGCCGGTCGAGGCGTTCCACGGAGTACGGAGCGTATGCGATGGCCGGCTCATGCGTCAAGGCCGCTTCGTATCGATCGGAATGGGCGGTTCGACCGTGTGGACGGGCGTAATGCACGGAATCTGAATCAGCGCCTGATTCGAGAATCCAAGGTACGGGTGATAATGCAGGAATTCGCGAACATACACGAGACTGATGACAAGGAACCACACGACAAAAATGAACGTGAACAGCAGTCGCCGGCTCAGCCAGCCGCCGCCCTTTTTCAAAACTTCTTCGAGAACGCCGCCGGGCAACACAGGCATGACATCCACGTCAAGCCGGTCGAGCCAGCCGCCGATTTTCGGATGGAGTTCCGACCGCAATACGTCGCCGCGCCGCAATACAGCAAGCACGGCCGAGGCATAAATGCGAGCGGCGAGATGCCGGAGCACAAACAGTGCGACGAACAAATACACCGATGCAAACATGAAGTATTGATTCAAGTACTTTCCATACTCTTCGACCGAAAGGTCATAGAAGCCTGGATTCATTTGTTCGATGTACTTCGGCCAGATGATCAGGATTTCGAGCGGTACAAAGGCCAATCCCGTCATGGCGATGAGTGCGGTGTACGCGAATAATCGGGCGCGCACTAGTTTCCAGACGAATCGGAAGTCGAGAAAGGCGCGAATCTCGCCCGTCATAGCGAAGTGCGCTTGTGCCATCGGTACATAGTACATCGCCGCGATGAACAGCAACAATCCGCTAAAGCCGGTAAGCGGACCGAGAAACGCGATCTCGTAGCCTTTGTTGAAGGAATTGTGCCAGCCGAACAGCCAAGAGAACGTCATCAGCAACCCGCCCCAGCCGACCAGCATGAAGGTGCCAAGGATGCCTTTGAATCCCAGCGTGAGGTTCTGCCACATCGAGTGGACCGGCACGCCGAGCGCTCGCCAGGCTTTTACCAGAAAATCGGGCTCGCGGTTATCGGGCAACGGTGAGTTGATCGCCGCCAGTGGCCGTTCGCGCACAAACCAGCTGGCTCGCGCTCGCGGTGCATCGGGCTCGAGAGAGTCACAGTATTCTGCAAAAGACTTGTGTTTTCGCGACCGGCTTTGCCACCACCACCATTGGATCGCGACCGCCTGCATGTGCCGGGTCAGCCAGCCAAAGACAGCAAAGGCTGCGAAGTAGCTCATGCACAAAAGCGGGCCAATCGTAAAGCGCCAGATCCATCCAAAAACTGCGCGAACGAATGACAGCATTTCGGAAAAGGTGCTGTTCGATTCTTCCCGCCGAGTTTCCAGCGTGTCCAGCGGCAATACTTCCAATGGAGGTGCGGCGCTCATGCGTATCCCTCCAGAGCGTTGGCCTGGGCGTGGCTGACCTTGAAGCCCATAAGCTTGCCGACAGTCGTCGTCACTCGAATTTGCGTTTGCATCTTGTCCACGGCCGCTACCGACCTCGGCACGTGTTTCTTCGGCCCTGCTACGACGGCGAAAATCTCACGTGCCGACCGGCCGCCGAAGTGATGTTGGAACGGCACGGCCGAGCCGCGGGAATTGTCGCGGCCGCAGTCCGGCACGATAACGAACACGGTGTTGTCACGATACTCTTCGTCCATCTGACAAACGTCCCACAGTTGACGGATGCCCTGATCGATAATTGAAATGGACCGCGTATAAAACGACGGCGGCCCCCAATGAACGTAGTCGGGGTCGTTGTAATTGATCATCATCAATTTCGGCCGCAATTCGCGGATGGAGCGGATGGCTAGTTCCGTAAGCAGTGCATCGCCTCGAGGATTGACCAGGCCCGACTTGCCATAGTAGCCTTTCCATCGTTCCCAGAAACTGTCGATTTCCTTGTTGTACCAGTATTGGTCCTTGTCGACGCTGTCCGGCGAGCGCTTGGCGATGCGGTAGTCCTTATGTTCCATGTCGAGGAACTGTTTCAGCTTCTCTTGGCGCTTTAGCCCAGGCAGCTTACCTTCCTTGAGTTCATTCCAAAGCAACCAGGTCTTGAAGCGATAAAGGCTCAGAGTCACCGATTTGTAATGGACGCCGAAGCCCAAATGGCTCGCGCTCGAGAACTCGTAGAACTCCTCGTCGAGCCGATCTTCGCCGTTCACGATCAGGGCCTGATGTTCGGGGATGTTGTAGCTTCGTCGCAGGTACTCGAAGAGCGTCGGCGTCTTGGCTTCGAAACGGGCGCCGAGAAATTTGTCGCCAATGTCCTTGTAGCTGTCGTACTGGCCGGTGAGAAGAAACAGCGTGCCCTGCCCGTGGCTGGTTTCAATGCCCTGAGCGTTGTGAATCTCCACTTTGGGATAAATCAGTCCGTGCTTCTTGCCAAGTTCGTGATACACGAACGGGCAGTATGTCGTGTGCTCCGGCTCCATGACAGTTTCAAGCCGTCGCACGCCGCCGCCGAAGCGAATCAGAACGACGTTCGGGCCCTTGTAGTCGGGCAACGGGCCTTTCGGTTCCTCCACCGCTGCAACGTCAGGCTTCGCGCTCGGCGGATCGCCGTCTTCGATCGACACTTGCGGAACTTTGACGCAGCCGGCAACGCCGACGGCAGTCGCCCCGGCAGCCAACAGGAACTTGCGGCGATCAACGAAGGGACTGTCCATGAAAGTCATCGCCTCGAGGGCAATCGATTCAAACTGTACGCTAAGTATACTCCATGATCGCACGCAGGGTTTCAATGATCGCGCAACCGCTGAGATCCTTTGCGAAACAGATTTCTGCCCCCGTTGGGGCGGCTCGTCCGCTAGAGAACGGCGGCCCATTCGGCCATACATCTTCGTACAACTTCACCATGTTCCAGATCAACGGCCAAATGGCCATTCCCGACGACGAACTGATATTCACCTTTGCCCGTTCCGGCGGGCCGGGCGGCCAGAACGTGAACAAGGTGGCCAGCAAGGCAGTGCTGCGCTGGAGCCTGGCCGCGAACGTTACGATTCCAGCACATGTGTTGCAGCGATTGCGGAATCTCGAACGCAGCCGCATAACGACCGACGACGAGATCGTGATTCAGTCGCAGGAGTTTCGCGATCAGGAGCGCAACAAGCAGGCGTGCCTGGAAAAACTGCGGGACTTACTGATTGCGGCAGCGACCTTGCCCAAGCCCCGCCGACCCAGCAAACCGACGCGCGGCTCAAAGGAACGCCGGCTGAAGGAAAAGAAACACCGCGCCAACATCAAGTCCATTCGACAATCGTTTAAGGATGAATGACGCAGCCGTCGATACTGCTGAATCGCCGATCTCGTCTTGCAATTCTCCCAGATGCAACGTATAGGCCCGCTTCTGAATTCTCGGTGGGGGGAGTCCGCGCGATGCCGTCGGCACGACTGCATCTGGTATTATCCGGCATTCTGCTGCTCACGGTCGGCGCGACCGGGTGCATGCAGAACCCGAGCTATTTCCCGTTTCTTCTTCCCGCAGGGCCGATCCAACGCACGCATGCGAAGCCGCCGGGCATCGGCAATTTCGCGAACTTTGACAAGAACGCCGTTCGAATCGAGGTGCGCCCGCTTCGCTCGACTAATCCCGTCGGCACGCAGCATCTGGTGATTGCCACGGTCCTAGATGATGAAGGCACGCCGCGCCGCAAACGCCGCGTCGAGTGGATGCTCGAGGGCGTCGGCAGCATCGTCGAAGTGGACGAGAGCGGTTACCTTGCTGGTCGTGGATATAAGGTCGATAATCGCTACGCCGTCAGCTACACCGATATGTTCGAACACACTATTACGCGAGGCAACGAAGACCCAACGGATGATTTCTTGATCAGCCCCGGTCAAAGCTGGTGCATCGTCTCATCGCCGGAAGAAGGCATCTCGCGGCTGACGGTGTTTGCACCGGAAATCTATGACTGGGAGAAGCGCAAGGTCGAAGTCGAAGTGCATTGGGCCAACGCGCAGTGGCAATTCCCGCAGCCGGCGACAGTCCGCGCCGGCAGCCAGCATCCGCTGACCACGCACATCTTCCGGCACAGCGACCGCGTGCCGCTGCCGAATTACCGTGTGCGCTACACGGTGTTGGATGGTCCGCCGGCCGTGTTGCTGCCAAACCAAACACGCGAGGCGATTGCCACGACCGATCAGACTGGTAATGCAACATTGAACGTCGGACAGTTGCAACTGCAACCGGGAGTCAACAAAATCGGCGTCGAGATCATCCGACCGGCCGATCCGACGAACCCGGGAACGCCGCCGGTGGCGCTCGCTCGTTACGAAACTTCCATCGATTGGCAGGCGCCCCAACTAGCGCTCAATCTTGAAGGACCAAAAGACATCGTCGTTAACGAGGAAGTGCCGGCGACGCTCGTTGTGTCGAACACGGGCAAAGTGGACGCCCAACGCGGCCAGGTTCGCATGGCGATTCCGCAAGGCATGAGTTTTGTGCGTTCTGATCCACCGCCAGATCGGGAACAAGGCGGGTACCTGTATTGGACGCTGGCCAGCCTGGGCGGCGGCCGACAGCAGAACATTCAAGCGACCTTCAAAGCACAAAATAAGGGCACGTTTACGACGACTGCTCAGGCGGTAACCACCGACGGCCTGCGCGCCGACACTAGCACCAGCTTTCGTGCCGACACGGCACAAATCAAAGTGCGGATCGATGGGCCGACGTCGGCTTCCGTCAACGAGCGCGTGCCGATGCGAATCACGGTTGAGAATCCGAGCGGCGGCACGGCACACAACGTGCGACTCGAAGTGAACTCTGCCGACGGCATGGAATTCGAAACACGCGACAATCTCTTCGATCGTACCGTGAATCAAACGATTCCGAGCATCGGCCCCGGCGACTCGCGTACGTTCCCGCTGACGGCGCTCGCTCGCAAACCGGGTAAACTGGCCGCCAAGGCGACGGCGAAGACCAACGGCGGCTTGACGAGCGAAGGCGAGTGGGCTGCGGCATTCCAGAATGCGATGATAGCGATTCGTCGAACCGGCCCCGCAACTGTGGCTTTGGGCCGCGACGCTGAATGGTCCATCCGCGTCCGCAATGAAGGCGATGTCGCTCTATCTAGCGTAATGATCCGCGAGCGGCTGCCGGCGGAACTCTCGTTCCGAGGCGCTTCAAACGGCGGTCAATTTGACAGCCGTGCGAATGAGGTTCTCTGGAATCTGGGCGCCATGCCGCGTGGCGAGGAAGTCACGCTGCGGTATTCAGCCGTCGGCGCTCGCATGACGACTCGCGGAGTTGTGACCACAATTGCCACCGCCGCCTCCAATCTTGAAAAGTCGGAACAAAGCACGGTGGAAGTGCTCGGTGTGCCGGCGCTGCGCGTCGAAGCCATGAGCGACTTCAATCCGATCGAGGTGGGCCGCCGACTCAATTACACGATCCGCGTGACGAACACGGGCACGCTGGCGCTCGATTCTGTCGGCGTGATTGCCGATGTGCCGAAGGAATTGCGGTCGCTCGATGCGCTAGGTCCTCGCCGCGGCACGATCAACGGCCAGGTCGTTACGTTCCCAGTCATCGAGTCGATCGCACCGGGCCAGACGGTGACGTTGTCGATACCGGCTCAAGCGCTGAAAGAAGGCGATACGCGCTTCCGTGTCGCCGTGAAAGCATTGTCCATGTCGGAACCGGTGATCCAGGAAGAAGCGACTCGCATCGTACCTGTGATGCGAGGCCCCAATTTTCCGTGACGATTAGCCGCGACGCGAAGTCTTCGAAGCGGAGCGAGCGCATCAGTCTTTCTTCCGCTTCGGCGGCGGCCGGTAGTAACGAGCGTATTTGACAGCCATTTGAAGCTCGAAATAATTGGCAGGCTTTCGATCAATCACCGTGAATTCGTCACTGAACAGGGACACATCGACGGACTTGGCGCCGATCATTGAAATCCAATGTGAAACGAAGACGCGGACTGTGGCGCCCGGGGCAATTTCTGGAATGAAGGCCACGTTTCCGGGATTCGTTTGCGCGGCTCGTGCTCGCAGCTTGCCGGCCTGAATCGAGGCCTCTTTCATCTTCTCCGATACGCCGATGGCAGGCAGCAGGAACTGGCCGAGCGCCGTTTCGCGTTCGCCGGACTCGCGAGCTTTTTCGGCATCGACTACAACTCGTCCAATCACCAGCACGTTTCGCATCGTGCGGCCCGACTGGTTCGTGATGCTGACCGACCCAAGAGTCTCCGGGCTGGCATCGCAGAAGACCTTGACCGGCTCTTTGATGCCGGTGTCGGCTGGCGACTTTGCTTCCGCAGCCGTTCGCAAACGAGCATGCATGCGTGCTGCGCTCTCCAAAGCGATGCAGTTGTAAAGGAACTTCAAGTTCATCGCGTCTTGCGCTTTGTCGCCGAGCACGTCTTCGATCATCCGTCCGACGCCGCTCTCCTTTTCATTCCGAGCGGCCCGCTTGGCAAGCGCGTCGATGCCGCCGATACGGGCCCGCACTTCGAGTTCCTTCAGTGCATCGCGGCTCTGCGCAAGTCGCAATTGTTGAAACGCGTAAGTGTCTAATGTCAGTTGAGCCAGGTCTCGCACTGACGGATCAGTGGACTGCAGCAACCGGCCTGCCGACGATATGTCGCCTTCATTAACTGCACAATCACCGAGCCAATACGATGCAGACGCGGCCGAGAGCAACGTCGTCATGTCGCTTGAAAAGCGCTTAGGGGCAGGCTGAGCGGGTTCATTGATCTTTGGCGCCGGCGGTGCTTTCGCTCCCTTTGTCAGATCGCGCAGCCGTATGTCATGAAGAAGAAACGCCTGCTGAGCAAGGGTCGATTCCAAATACCATGCGATCGGACCGCGTGCCGCTATCGTCGGAAAATTCTCGTCGATTGTAGTCACTCCATTGACCCTGACGGTGATACGCTTCCCGATGGCCGTGATCTGGTAATGCACAAACCCGCGTCTTTCGAGCGTGATTAGCTCGGGCGGCGGAACGACGGACTTGAGATAGCCGTAGCCGAACTCAACGAAATTGCCGATGGCCGTGCCGCGCCATTCTACCAACGGTCCACCCATCGCCATCGGCCCCGCAACGTTGAATCGCGGCCGGGCGATCGGTACGCCGCGAATGATTACGCCTCCCGTCGTCGCTGTCTCCTGATGCATCCTGAAAGAAAGTTCGAAGTCTCCGTAGGACTTCTTGCTGACCAGAAACGTATAGCGGTTTCCGACCGGACTACCGCCGGTCGGTTTGATTCCATTCGGTGCGGCAGCAGTGAAAACGCCCTCGTTGAAAGACCAATAGTCTTTGACCCCGATCCAGTTCGCGAGCTTCTCGTCGAATATCTGTTCGACCGGTTCGGCGGCGAAACATGAAGAGGCAGAGACAAGGATCAACAGTGCAATGAAGGTGCGATGCATGGATGCGCTCTGAAGGAAGGACCCCGGCTGCAATTGCTAAGATCTTATCACTTTGGCCCAAAAGTGCCGAAGTCGGATTCGATCGTGCATTTTGGCAACGCCATCGAAAGTTTCTTGACGCCGGCGGCGGTCACGTGCGTCTTGTTCAGATGCAAGAGTCGGAGGTTCTTGCATGAAGCGAGATGCGGGAGGCCGCCGTCCGCGATTGCCGTGTCACGCAGATTCAGGTTCTCCAGATTCGTAAAGCCGGACAAATGAACCATTCCGTCACTGGTCACTCGTGTTCGCGCCAGATTGAGCAAGCGCAAGTCGTTCAGTGGCTTAATGCGTTCCAACCCGGTATCGCCTACTCGCGTGTCGAATAGCTGCAAGTCAGTGATGGTGCCGATCTTTCCCAAATGAGCCATGCCTGCATCCGACACTTTTGAAGAACTGAGAACCAACGTTCGCAGTTTTGTCAATCCGGCCAGCCGCTCGATATCGGCGTCGACGACTGCCGCACGTTCCGGCATATCGATGCGATCGATTTGAAAGGAACCGGTCGTCGGCAATTCGCCCTTTATTTCAGACGGCTGCGCGTTATTGCCAAACCAAGCCCACATGACGCCGGCTTTCTCCAGAACCCAACGGGCCACGTCGCGATCGCTGTCGCTTCCCGGGCCAAAGGTGCCGAAATCCGATTCGATGCGGCAATTCGGCATCAGTTTGCGTAAACTCCGGACCCCGGCGGGCGTAACATTTGTCTTGGTCAGTGCGACACTAGTCAGTTTCGGCCAATAGCTGAATTGCTGCAATGACTGGTCGTCAATCGTTGCGCTGAAAAGATCGATCATATCCAGGTTGCTGCAATCTTTGAAGTTCGTCAGGCCGGCGATGCTGACGCCGGTCGCTCCAAGATAGAGTTTTTCAATATTCTTAAATGCTCTGAAGAATTTCATCCCGGTGTCTCCGACGCGCGTGTGACCGAGATGCAAGCTCCTCAATCGAGTAAGCCGGCTCAGGTGCACGAGACCCGCATTGGTGATTGGAGTGGCACGTGGGGCTGTCGTCAATTTCCCCAAACGGTGGTGCACGAGACCCGCATTGGTGATTGGAGTGGCACCGAGATAGAGCCGCTCGATGTGAGTGCAGTCGCTCAACAGTGCCAGATCGCGGTCCGTCACTTTCGTATTTGCATGCAAATTGACCCATGTCAGCCTGAAGGGCTCGCTCGGCAGCGAATTTTCATTTGGAACTTCGATTGCCTGGTCGTTGATTCGAATTTTGCCGCCGGCAGCGAGCGCCCATTCTGCGGCCCGGCGATCGGAATTGCTTCCAGGGCCGAATGTGCCGAACTTCGAGTTAACCCGGCAGTTAAGCAAAGCGGCGGCAACAGAAACGACAGCGTTTCTAGATAGTGCCGTGTTTTCCAGATTGAGTTCACGGAGTTGATCCAACCCACACAGATCAGGGACGCATGCGTCGGTGATATGTGATTCACCCAGGTCCAGCACTGTCAGTCTCGTTTTCTTGAACCCTGCTATTCCGTCGTTTCGAACTCCTGTATTGCGTATGTCCAGATAACCGAGAGCGGGCAGGGACTGCAGATGCGGCAATCCGTCGGATACCGCGGGATTTCCGCGCAGCGATAGCCATGTGAGTTTCTTCATCAGTCCAATCGATCGGAGGCCTTCGACCGAAAGAGGGATGTGATCCGCATAAAGGCAGCGAAGTTGCGCGCATTCCTTAACTTGGGCCAAACCCACATCGGTGATTTTCGTGTACATCACGACGAGGTCAGTCAACTGTGACAATTTTCGCACGTGATACATTCCTGCGTCGGTGACGCCGGTCGCCCAAAGGTCGAGGCGTTCAATGCTCTTGCATCGACAAAGATGCTCCAGTCCAACATCCGAGATGCCAGATTTTGCCAGCCCCAAAATTCTCAGATTCTGAAGTGCGGCTACCTGGGCGAAGCCACTATTGTCGATCTGGCGAACCTCATAGAAATCAAGCTCAACCAATTCGAATGGGGTCGATGGTATTTCTGCGAGCCGCGTAATTCGCTTTTCCTGGCCGCCGGCGACAATGAGGACAGACCGAGCGCCGGAGTTCAACGCCCACAACGCGGCACGGCGGTCGGCGTCCTTCGCGTCAGGGTTCTTTGCAACCGACTGTTGCTCCATTGAAACCGTTACATTGGAACCGCTTCTCGTCATTTCGAACTTGTCGGTGTCAAGTTTCAGTCCATCGACGCCCGTGACTTTCACGGTGTACTTGCCAGCAGGCAGTCTTTTGTTGCGCTCAGCCGGTTCCAATTCGTACTTGAGCTTGCCGGACTCGTCGTAGATTTGCAGCTTGCCGTTTTTGAATCGGATGTCGGCATCGCCTTCGACGTGTACGATCAGTGTGCCGCTCTCCGTTTTGAAGATGAGTTGATATGTGCCGAAGGCGACGGCGCCAATCAGCAAAAGCGACATCGCGACGATCCCCACAAGCCGATTACGGCTCGGCGGACGATTCTTAACAGGTTCCGCAGGACAACAATGCGGCTCCAGAGCGACGAGTGCCGTCACGACCTCGGCCGCAGTCTGAACGCGTTTCTCCGGTTCCTTTGCCAACAGCTGCGTAATGAGCTTCGATAGCTCTTGCGGCACCTCGGGATTCAATTCGTGAGGGGCGGCGGGATGATCGAGCGCTAGACTCGACAAAATCGACATCGTGTCGGAGCCGGTAAACGGCCGGCGGCCGGTTGTAATCTCATACAGAATGATGCCGAGGCTGAAGAGATCGGCACGATGATCGACCGGTTTTGCTCGTGCCTGCTCTGGCGCCATATATGCCGGAGTGCCCATGATGGCGCCCGATTGCGTCAGTTGCACATTCTCCTGTGCGGCCCGTGCCAAGCCGAAGTCCAGAATCCGAACGCGAAATGGGCGGTCAGCCGTTGCGTTGCGACCGGATGTTGTTTCAGCCAGACGTTGGCCGGTTTGATGTCCCGGTGGACCAACCCGGCAGCATGAGCAGCGGCAAGTCCTTCGGCAATTTCGCGACCGATGCGCACCGACTCATGCAACGGCAACGGTGATTTTCGGCGTAATCGTGTGTCAAGTGGTTCACCCTTCAAAAACGGCATTGCGATGAACGGCACGCCGCTTTCTTCGCCGACTTGATAGATCGGGCAGATATGGTCATTCTCGACCTTGGCGGCCGTGCGCGCCTCGCGTAGAAATCGTTCGTGATTTCCAGTCCTCCTGGCGATTTCGCGTTTCATGACTTTGAGTGCAACTTTGCGTTCGAGCCTGATGTCCTCGGCCTCGAATACGAGCCCCATGCCGCCTTGCCCCAGAGTTCGAAGAATTCTATAGACGCCCAGTCTGCCGATCTCATCGGGTGATTGCGGTGGGCTGAGGATATCGCTTGGATCGTCGCTGTCCTCTACCGATTTCACGAGGTCGCCGGTGGCCTCTGCAGAAAACAGCGATTGATGCCGCTCGATTATGGCTTTCACGCGAACGTCACTGGCTGTGTCGGTCGTCGCTCCCCCGGCCCGAAGAGCGTCGACCAAAGTGTCATTGCCGAGTTCGGCAACAGTGCGGGCGCAAGTGGAACAGGCTTCAACATGAGCCGCGACAAACTCAGATTCCTCCGGTGTTAGTGATCCTTCCATTAGTGCCTGGAATCGACTGCGATCGGGACACGTTTGAGTGGACATGCGGATACTCCGCGCGGAAAACCATCGATTCACCGCAAACATTCGTTTCGATAATGTACGACTGGTCGTAACGAATCTGACGCGAAAATGCTCAAACCCACAACCCCTGCAACTCGCGACGCAGTCTCGCCAGTACGCGGCACTTGGCGGCGTAAACGGCCTCGATTGTCATACCGGCTAATCGAGCCACGTCGGTGGCTTTCTTGTTTTCGACGACGAGATCCCAGACTGCTTGCCAGGTTTGCTGTTTGAAGTCAGACTTGAGAATGCGCATGGCCTGCACCGCCAGTTGCTGTCTATACTCGCGTTCGATGAACGACTCAAGTGGGTCCGGGGCAAATGCGTTTTCAATATTATTGCCCGGCAGCGGCGACTTGCGTTTGATCAAATCACGGCGACAGTTCATCGCAACGGTCCGAAGCCAGCCGTGAAAACTTTTGGAAGGGTCATAGTCGAATCGCGGCATCTCGACGACGAGTTTGGCAAGCACATCCTGCACTAGGTCCGCGGCATCGTCATCATTCAAGCCTGATCGCCGCAGCCATTGGAACAATAACGGTGTGTAGAGTGCCACAAACCGTTCCCACGCAATTGCGTCGCCCGGCCGGCGCAGACGATCCAACAGGCTGTCTGAAGTCGAATCCATATACAGGCTGTTAGATTACGAACCACCAACGGTTTGCGGATTGCGGTTTAATGCAGAGTTATTGAGTCTTTTGGTTTGAATCGCGGAAGCTCGACCGATGTCAGCAATTCCCAATCTGAAATCCAAAATGATTACGCCGCTCGCTTTGGCCTGCTCTTGATGTCGAACAGGCTGAACACCTCTTCCTCACTCAGGCCCAGTTTAGGCGGCGGACCGTTTTGTTCGAGCAATTCCGCGAACAACTGTCGTTTTCGTTCGAGAATCTCGGCGATGCGATTCTCGATCGTGCCCTGGGTGACGAATCGAGTTACGATGACCGGCGATTTTTGGCCGATGCGATGTGCCCGATTGATCGCCTGGTCCTCGATGGCGGGGTTCCACCAGCGGTCGAAAAGAAACACATAGTTGGCGAACTGCAGGTTCAGGCCGACGGAGCCGGTGCCGTAACTCATCAGGATGATGTGGAACTTCGGATCGTTCTTGAAGCGGTCGAGTATCGCGGGCCTTTGGGCGGACGGAATTTTGCCGTGGAACTGCAGCACGCCGTACTGCGAGAGCGATTCGGCCAGCGTTTCGAGTGGTTCGACCCACTGTGAGAAGATGATCGCCTTGCGGTTGCTCTCGGCGACCTCGGCGAGGTCGGCCTCCAGTTGTTCCAGCTTGGCGCTTTGCCCCGTCGCCGGATCAAAATTGCATATCTGTTTGAGCCGCAGCACCAGTTCAAAGACGTGCTGCACCGTGATCGTCTCGCCGAGGGAATTGAGCCGGATGATGCCCTCCTCTTCGGCGAGGTTGTAGCTATGGCGCTGTTCGGGCGTCAGTTCCAGAACCGTGTCACGCACGATCTTGGGCGGCATGTCTTCGAGCACGTCTTCTTTGGTCCGCCGCAAAATGCATGGGGCAGTGTATTGCGGCAGTTGGCGAGCCGGCGTCTCAGGCGGAATGCGATCCGGATCGATAAAGGCAAAAAGATTGACCAGATCCTCCGGCCTGTTTTCGATCGGAGTGCCGGTCAGCGCCCAGCTGCGCGATCGCCGCAGCGCCCGGCATGCCTGAGCAGTTTTTGAACCGTGGTTCTTGATTCTTTGGGCTTCGTCGAGAACGACTACGTCATGTTCGACGTTTTCGTCCTGTATCAACTCGCTGTCACGTGTCAGAATCTCGTAGTTGACCAACTTGAGCGGGCAGTTAGAAACGAGCCAAGACGTACGTCGCGATTGATAATCGCCGCCGATCACTTCAAACGGCAGGTCGGGCGCCCAGAGCCGAAGTTCCCGCGACCAGTTGTACACGAGAGGTTTGGGACAGACCAAAAGTGCCCGCTGGACGAGCCCGGCATTGAACAGGAGTTTCAGAGTCAGAATTGTCTGCATCGTTTTGCCGAGACCCATTTCGTCGGCCAGGAGCGCGGAGTGGCGGGGCATCAGAAAGGCGATGCCTTCAAGTTGATAGGGAAACGGCTGAAACGGCACCTGCACCTGCTTGCCCGTGAATAGATTCTCAATCGGCGGCTGAAGCAGGTACAAAAGCCGGTCCTTGATCATTACCATTTCGCCCGTCGGCTGCGGCCGCGTGTAAGGCCGGCGTGGTTCTTCGTTCGGCTGGAACACGCGTGGTTTGGGCGCTGTCGGCGGCTGCACCGGTTTCGCGACATTGTTGTCGGTCGGCGAAGGGAATTTCCAACCCTCGGTAGATACTTCGAGGGAGAGCCGGCCAAGGTTTCGCGTCCATGGCGCGTCGTGAAGGAGTTTCGCTTCGCGAATGCATACGGTCATCGGACGATCGAGGCGGGGCAACGATTCGACGCCGACTTCGAAGCGCAATTCCGGCGACCAGTCTGTTGTGTCCAATGCATCAGTGGAAACGACGGCGTCATCCACGGCTCGTCACCCCGAGTTTTCGGGCTTCGGCGATGGCTTCGCGAACGCGGTTGAACGGCTCCAAAAGGTCAAAGCCGCCGTCGATTTGGTCAATCGTCTCCTGCACACGTGGCAGGTCATCGCCAAAGCGTTGCGGGATGACCAGTGGCGGCCGTCGATCCGTGGCTGGTCGCGCGATGATGCCGAATTGCTCGGGTTCAGACTCGCCCTGTGCGATCCAGATCACCGGCGATTCGATGTGTTGCCGCAGTTGCAATGCCGACGCACGGTCGGTGAAAATAAGCCCGGCAGCGACACTGGTCTTCTCGACAAGTGCCTTGCCGATCACGTCGCCGTGAACATAGTTGACGAGCGTCTGGCCGTAGAGGATCTGTTGCACTCGATTCGGCTGCACGGCCGTGCTGAGGCGAAATTCGAGGGGGCGGCCCCAAAGGTTGGTCACGAGATAGCCGCCGAGGTACCCGGTTGCTTCGTGGAGGATCGTCATGAAGCCGAGCTGGGTCGCCGTGCTGGTCGAAACCACAATACGGTCCTCTCGACGGTGTTCCGCAAGGGGCACATCTGAATTCGGCCGGTAGGTTGGCGGTCTTGACCAGCTTGCGAACTGTGGCGGTCAATGACGACTCGCCGATCAAGATCGACCGAAATGACTTGCCGGACCGATACAACCGGCAAAGTGGGCCTTATTGAATACCTTCGGACACACCGTAAAATCCGCAGTAAGTTCGCTCGATTCTTCGATTTTCTAGGATCAACATGGCAACGGATGAGCCCACCGGTTCTGCCCCGAAACGATCGGCGGTAGAGGGTTACAAGGAAGCGAGCCGCTTGCTTCGCGGGTCCCTTGCCGAGGAATTGGCCAAGGATTCCGATCACTTCAGTGACGCCGATAAGAATCTGATCAAGTTCCACGGCAGCTACCAGCAGGAAGACCGCGATGCCCGAAAGGCGCGACGCAAAGAAGGCGTCGGCAAGCACTACATGTTCATGGTCCGCTGCAAAATCCCCGGCGGCAAAGTCACCGCCGATCAGTATCTCGCGATGGATGATCTGGCGTCGCGATTTGCAAACGGCACGATCCGATTCACTTCGCGGCAAGGCATTCAGTTTCACGGCATCATCAAGAGCGACCTCAGGAACACGATCAAAGGAATCAACGATTCGCTGCTCTCGACACTCGGCGCTTGCGGCGACGTGGAGCGCAACGTTATGGCCTGCCCCGCGGCCTTCGACCCAGTTCGCAAACAGCTACAAACGTGGGCCGACCGCATCGCCGAGCATCTCGCGCCGCGAACGGGCGCATATCACGAAATCTGGCTTAACGGGGACAAGCAGCCGACCGGCGTCGAAGAGGTGGAGCCGATCTACGGCAAACTGTACCTGCCTAGAAAGTTCAAGACCGGACTCGGTTTGACCACCGACAACTGCATCGATATCTACGCACAGGACCTGGGACTCTTGGCGATTGTCGAAGCCGGACGAATAACGGGCTTTAACGTGCTCGTCGGCGGCGGCATGGGTATGACGCACGGCAATGCCAACACGTTTCCGTTCCTTGCCCGCGACATCTGCTGGATCGAACCCGATCAGGTACTCGCGGCCGCCGAAGCTGTGATCAGGCTCTTTCGCGATCACGGCAATCGCGCCGACCGTAAACGCGCTCGCATCAAGTACCTCGTCCACGACTGGGGCGTCGATCGATTCCGCGACACGCTCGTGCCCTATTTGCCATTTCCGCTGACCTTGCCTAAACCGGCGACGATTTCCGGCTTTGAATTGCACGTCGGCTGGCAAAATCAGGGGGATGGAAAGGTCTGTTTCGGACTGAGCGTCGAGAACGGCCGCGTCAAGGATGACGGAGCAATGCGGATGAAGTCAGGCATTCGCAAGATTGTCGAGCGGTTTCGGCCGTCGCTTCGCATCACGGCCCAGCAAGACCTGCTGTTGTGTGACCTGAACGCGGCTGATCGTCCGGCGGTGGAGATGCTTTTGCAGGAACACGGGATACCGTTGCCGGATCGCATTTCCCTCGCTCAGCAGTACAGCATGTCGTGCCCTGCCATTCCGACGTGCGGGCTCGCGATATCCGAATCGGAACGCGCCCTGCCCGGCATCATCGATGAACTTGAGGCGAAACTCGTGGAACTCGGTCTAGCCGAAGAGCGTATCAGCGTCCGTATGACAGGGTGCCCAAACGGTTGTGTGAGGCCCTACCAAAGCGACATCGGCATCGTCGGCCGCAGCGGCGACAAGTACACCGTCTTCGTCGGCGGCAGCGTGCTGAGCACACATCTGAACTTTGTGCTGCAAGACCTCACGCCGCGGGCAGAGATCGTGCCACTACTAACGCCATTACTTTTGAGATACCGTGAGTCTCGATCTGTGGGTGAAACCTTCGGCGACTATTGCAGACGAATTGGCCAGGTGGAGTCACGGAAAGGTGCAGGCGTGAAGTCAGACTCGGGACATGGCGCCGGAACTACCGGCTGACCGAGCGGCGGGACGAATTCGGCCACTCAACCATCGGATGAACTCTCGAAACGTCCCCCAGGCAAAGCCGGTGTGAATGGCGACAAATACGAGCGGCAGCCACAATCGCGAGCGCCAAGAGCCTGGTTGGCGCATTGTCGAAAGCGACGCCAAAAGAATGGCCATCGAATAGCAAGACAAACCTGCGGCGAAAAGGTACAACGCCGGCAAATAGAAGATGGCCGTGATGGCGATTAACAGCATCCCTGTGAAGTACATCATTGGGGCAACGGCCGGCAGACTTAACGCTCGCGGGTGCTTTGCCGCCAGACGGATGCGGCCCCTCCCGTATCGGCTCATCTGAAAGAACAAACCCTTCAACGTCCCACGTGGGTGGTACTGCACGGCGATATCCGGCGTGAAATAGCAGGACAAGCCGGCAGCGTCGAGCCGGTGATTGAACTCCACGTCTTCACAAGCGTCAAAAGTTTCGTCGAATGATCCGACCGCGTCAAAAACTTTTTTGCGATAGGCGACCGCGACGCTGGAGGCCCGGACAAAGCCTTCACGATTCGAGTAGATGTGCGAGCTTGGATTGTGCCCGAACCACGACCGTCGGGCCGCTGCGATGGCTTCCTGCACCGGCGATGCGTGGTGAATTTCCAGCGGTTGCGGCCGGCCTAGGCTGTCGGCGCCGCTGCGTTCGAACGCGTTCGCCATCTTCTTCAGATACTGCCGGTCGCCGATGTCGCAGTGCCCGTCGACTACAACGAAAAGATCGCCGCGGCCATGCTGTACGCCCAGGTTGCGAGCGGCGCTGGACCAACATTTCGGATTGTGAACGAGTTTTAGATTGGAGATTCGGCCTTGAAGATCGCGGACCAACTCGGGGGTTGCGTCGGTCGAGCAACCGTCGGCCACGATAATCTCGAAGCGGTCATTGGGATAGTCTTGCTCGGAAAGTCGGGTAATCGTGTTGACGATGCATTTCGCTTCGTTGCGAACTGGAACGATGACGGTGACAAAGGGCTTCATGGCTTTGGCATGCCTCCCGTCATCAATGTGCGATTCGCTGATTGATCTGCTGGAGGTATTGCCGCATGAAGTCCTCGTAGACGCTGATTTCTTCCGGCGTCTCGTGTCCGTTGACGGCGTGTATGAAATAGAGTTTGTGTAGAGTATTTCGTCCTGCGAAGTGAAAGCGGGGATAGTTTGGCGCCTGCCAATCTCCATTGGTGGTCCAGCCCCAATAGATGCGAATGGACTCGACGTTTGTCGCCTTCTTCTTTTCAAAATGCCCCGTCCAAAAGCGAGCTTCCTTCGTTTCGCCGAGTTTCATCGACATTGGCTGGATCGAATCTACGACCCGATAGCCGCTGCCGAGGTAACAGTGTTCGGGGTTGTGCACGGAGACGTAGCCCGGCTTGCCAGTCGTCACGGCGGTCATGATCCACTTGCCGGTTCGGGCGTTGGTGAATTTTCGGTGTTCAACGCTGGTCTTTGGATCGTCTTCCGCTGAGCGGGGCAGTACCTCGCCGGTCCATTCCCCTATCGCCAGTGGAATCTCGGTGAGCTTTCGGCCCGGATGATCACTGGCGGCTGGATCGGCCCAGCGGTCGGTGGCGAAGCCGTGGTAAACGCCGACGCCGACGATCAATGATGCAGCGACAATTGCCGAAACGATCGACTTCATGTTGCCAACTCCCGGAGTTAATTCGCCGCTTCACCCATGAAAATAATTCCCGTACTCGGACCAAGTTCCGATACTCGAGAGTACGTGTCTTCAACGAGGTGCTTGCGGCTGACGTATTTTCGGGCCACAAGGACCACGGCGTCGCAGTGTTGTGCGACGAGATAGGAATCGGCGACAGGCAACAATGCATGGCCGTCGATCAGTACGAAATCGAATTCCTGTCGCAGCCGTTCGAGCACCTGGCCAAGGCGGTCACGGCCAATGGCCTGCTGGGCGATGCCGTCGAATTTGCCCGCGCCCATGAACCACAGATTCGGAATCGCAGTCGCTTGAACCGTTTCTTGCAGTTCCTTTTCGCCGCGTACGAACTCGCTCAAACCGGGTTGTGCCGGCAAGCCGAGATGCTCGTGCATTTCCGGATGACGGAAGTTGGCGTCAAGCAAAATCGTCTTTCGTTCAACCTTGGTCAGACTCACCGCGAGATGGCCGGCCAGCGTGGTCTTGCCTTCGCCACGTTCGGCGCTTGACACCAGAATGACCTGGGAGCGTTCACCAAGAAAGTTTCGCGTCAACTGCAGGCGAACCTTATCGATGCCTTCCATAAATGCATCATTCATGAGTTCCATGCCGTCAGCGGTTGGTCGCATCCCTTCTGACGAGGACAGATCGGGAAGCGTGCCGATGACGTTCATGCTGGCCGTGCCGCCGACGTCCTTGCTGCTGAACAAGCGATTCACCTTGCGCTCGAACAGCGTGATGCCGGCGCCGACCAGTGCAATACCCAAAATGGCGGCGAATCCGGTGCCGAGCAGTTGCTTCTTCATTTCCTTCTTGATTGGCACGGACGCTTGTTGCAGTTCACGTACTCGCGGCGGCGCCTGCACCTCGACTTTGAGCAAATTTATTCGATCAAGAATCATTTCCATGGTCTTGGCACTGTGAATCATGTCACTCTTCGCCGGATCGTAAGTGAAGACCGGCGCAGACAGCGGCGACTCTTGGACAAACGGCGGGATCGTCGCGATGACAGCGGCGAGTTCCTTCGACCGGGTTTCGAGCGCCATCGCTTCGAAACGCACTTCCTTGATTCGCTTGAGTAATTCGCCCTTGGTGTTTCGCTGCATGTCGCGAGTTACACGAGTCTTCAACTCACGGCGATAGTCTTCCGCAGCTGCGGTTGCAGTTGACGCTCGCTCCACCGCGTTGTCGTAGTCGGCGTTGGGAAAACGCGTCGTGATCGACTTGAGGTCCTCGGCTTGCTTGCGTGCTCTCTCGGCACGGAAGGTCAGTTCCTTGTAATTAGGGTCGCGGTCCAACAACTCATCGATTTCGGGAGCGGTCGCTTCGATCGTATCCAGCCGAGCGAGATCGACGTTCATCTCATTGTATTTTGTGCGAGCGACCTGCAGGTCGGTCTGCGTACGGCGGAACTCTTCGCTCAGTCGGGTCGCCTCCGCGGGGCCGATCTTGGGCTTCGTCGCGGCGACATCGGCGGCGGCGCTGCCGATCGGCGGTTTGGGCGGGACCTGAAGGTTGGTTTCCTTGGCTTTGAGATAGTCCTCCCAGCGTTTCTGCACTTCTTCGAGACGCGTCAGTTCGTTTTGCTTGACCTTGCGTTCATTCTCAACGATTTCCTTGAGGTAAGCCTTGTGGACTGCATTGACGATCTCGGCCAATTCCTGAGCATTGTCGCCCGTCAGAGAAATCTTCAGGATTTCGGAGTTCTCCGAAAACTCGATGAGCAGATTCTCTTCCAGCCATTGCACCGGGTCGTCGGCTTTCTTGAGAATCTGCGTGTTGGCGATTTTGCTGTCGCGCATCGCCGCCCGAAGTACGAACGGGCTCTTGATCAAATTTGCTTGCGTCTTCATGTAGGTGACAAACTCGCTTCGGCCGGCGTCCTTGGTGCCGAGGATCGAAGGATCGAGCATCGACACGCGCAGAACCGAGTATGTCGTGTACTTCGACGGCAATAGCTCCCAGGCGGCGTAGCCGAGTCCTCCTCCAAGGCACGATCCGAGAACGAGCAACAGGAACCAATGAAACTTGAGCCCAGCGACGAGGCGGCGAACTTCTGATGTGCTGTCCGGTGCAGTCGAACCATCAACGAGTTGGATCGGCCGCGTGGCATTGCCCCAGTGCCGGCGGTGCAATTCCTGAGCGGGCGAGTCCTGACGCGGTGCAACAGTCGGTGTCATGGCGGTTCATCCTTGAAACGAAAAGTGGGCGTCGTTTATCCGCGAGACGCCAGCGGCGAGCCGGCGTATTTCGGGTCCCGGTGTTGAATCAACCGATTCAGAATCCAAAGTTCGATGCCAAGGAGCAACAGGCAGATCGGCATCATGAACCAGCCCGCCAGGTCGTGAAAGAACACCTTGCCGAACTTCTCGCTGTACTGAAACACGAATCCCGTGACTGTGATTCGCAAGATGTTGGTGACAAGCGCGATCGGAACTGCGCTCATCACAATCAGACAGCGCTCTAACAAAGGCTTGCGAATGAGAATTGCGACTGCCGTCGAAAAGGCAAAGAAGGTCAAGAGCATTCGCAAACCGCTGCACGCTTCGACGATGCGGAGTTCCAGGTCGTTAATCCTGATGATGTTACCCTCGGCAACCGCCGGTTGGCCGACAATCTGCAAAGCAAAAGTACTTCCCATTGTTGCGATTCGTTGCAACGGTTCGCCGACGGCATATTCCACGCGATAAGGCAGCGGAATCATGAAGAACAAATACAGCACCGCCGGCCACGACCATCGCAACGCCGCTCGACCACCCAAAAGCAGAGCGACGCCGGCCAGAATCGGCAGTAACGAAAGCGCATCCAGATACGAGAAACAAAACATCCCGCCGATGACTCGGCCGGTGAGTCCAACACCGATACATGCCAGCCCGATCTTCAGGTCGGATGCGCCGGCTACCGGCATCAAGCTTCGCCGGGCGTACAGTAGGTACACGGCGAAGAACGGAACCAGTATTCCGTGGGAGTAGCCTTCGTCGTGGAACCACTTGTGCGATAGCTCGCGAAACGTCGGCAGAAACGACCAGCCGATGACAGCAGCAAACGCTGCCAACAGTGCGAGCGTCGCGATCGGCAGTCGAATGCCGCCGATTTGAACGAACCTGCCACTCAACGATTGTTGGTTCATGTGCATCCTGCACCGTCCGTTGCTGCCATGCATGTCGTCGCGCTGGATTGGATCATACCTCTGGTCCGAATCTCCCCGTTTCGGCCAAGAGTGTGCAAGATCGTATGCGTTGCGGCAAAATACGTCAATCCGGGTTTACTCAAACCAGGCCGGTCAGTTTGCATTGAAATGAGCTGCTAATTTCGCTTCTGCCGAATGGGTGTACGGATCATACAAATGGATGATGACAATCGCCGTTAGCCATCACGTCTGAATTAGCGACCGAAGTGCCTGGTTCACAGCTTCATCAGGCGGAATTGCCGCCCGCACGTCCGGCGCCAACAATGCCAAGTTCGTGCCAGAACGATATCGTTGAACGTACTTGCCGCGAATACCGCTGCGAAGTTTCGTCAGGTCGTACGCCGGCCGTAGAACATCTTCTTTCGGCTTAGTCTTGTCCTTCTTCATATTGTTTTCTCTCCTGTCGCGTTTCCAGCCGAACGCTGATAATCCTCGCTCGCTTCGATCCTCATGGGAAACAACTACGAATAAGTTGTCACTCGTGTGACCAAAGGTGATGAAGCGATCTTCAGCAGCGGAGTGATCGGGATCAAAATACGTAATAGACAACGGGTCCCCAAATACGGTCGTTGCTCCAGCAAATGAGATTCCATGCTCCGCAACGTTTCGCACGGCTTTGTCGGGATCCCATTCGAACTCCGGCACCGCATCGTAAGTCGAGATGCTTCATCATACAAGATGCCATTACGGGAAACGACGAGTATTGAGTTGAATTCACAGTGCAATGCTGCATCGGGATTCGCAGCAGCAAGTGCTGCCTAACAGAGGTTACGCCACGAACTTTTGCATTACCAAGGCGCCGTTCTGGCCGCCGAAGCCGAAGCTAGTTGATACAGCCGTGCGGATTGGCAATTCGCGAGCGGTCTGCGGCACATAATCCAGATCGCAGGCCGGGTCGGGATGCGTCAAATTGATCGTCGGTGGAATTGCATTTTCATGGAGCGACAAGGCGAGCGAGATGGCCTCGACAGCGCCTGCGGCGCCAATCAAATGGCCGATCATTGACTTAATTGACGAAAGAGGAACAAGCGAAGCGTCTTCGCCGAAGACGCGCTTGATCGCAATGGTTTCCATCTGGTCATTCAGCCGTGTGCTCGTGCCGTGTGCATTGATGTAATCGACATCGCGGGCATCGATACGGGCTTCGCGAAGGGCCTCTCGTATTGCGCGTGATGCGCCGCGGGCTTCCGGTTCCGGCTTTGTTAGTGAATAGGCGTCAAAGCTCGAACCGAATCCCAGCACCTCTGCATAGATCGTTGCGCCACGGGCTTTGGCGCGTTCGAGCTCTTCGAGTACAAGCACGCCGGCTCCTTCGCCGATCACGAATCCGTCGCGCAGGCGGTCGTAAGGCCGCGAAACTTCTTCAGGCGGCCGATCGGAACGGCTCAGTGCGCCGAGCGCCGCATATGCTAACAGCAGAAGCGGCTCCATGCGGCTGTCGGCGCCGCCCGCGAGCACGATTTCGGCGTCGCCGCGTTCGATCAGACGAAAGCCTTCGCCGATTGCTTGGGTGCCGGCAACGCAGGCCGTCGTAATTGTGTTGTTTGGTCCCTGTGCGTTGAACGCCATTGAAACGTGGGCGGCAGCCATATTCGGCAGATGTTTCAGCAGCCACAAGGGAAACAGCGTCGATTCGCCATTGCGATTGAGCAGTCGCGCATCGAACTTGCCGTCGCTGTCGCATGCGTCGGCCAGTGCCGGTGCCAATTCGCTCGATTCGACTGGCACGAGACCGGCGCCCATAACCACGCCGATCTGCTCAGGGTTTTCCTTGTCTAATTCAAGGCCGCTGTCAGAAATCGCGAGCGACGCGGCGCCAACCGCAAACCGCGAAGCCCGGCTCATCACTTTGAGCGACTTGCGCTGGTCGCTTGGTAGAAACGGCAGTACGTCGAAGCCACGCACTTCGCCTGCGATTTGCACGGGGTGTTTGGACGCATCAAATGTCTTGATGTGTGAAATGCCGCTTTCGCCTTGGAGACATGCATTCCAGAATGCGTCTTTGCCGACGCCGTTAGGGGCGACAACACCTAGTCCGGTAATGGCTACTCTACGCATGACCGTCTCCCACGAGGCCATCCGTTTGCGGAAGGTTGCCGTGCTGGTGGCAAGGCCGCTCGCCAAGTGAAAGTGAGAAAGACCAATTCGCTACGATTGGGGTTTCCGGTCCCGACGACCTATTTCCGAAGAACGAGGCGGCCGAATGCCGCCGTTCAACTTGGCCGTGTTCAAAACCGTGCAAGACAAAAAACTTGCTCAATCGCTCCATCAAGGATTATCGAATTAGTCCATATTATCCAGTTTACTCAAACATACATAACTACCTTATCATATGCAAGTCCAACACATTGAAATAGTTCGAACAGTGATCGGTGCAATTCCGGCCCATGGATTTTCCATAGAGATCGTAACAATCGTCATTTTCCGTAGGATCGTCATGGATTGCCGGAGTTCCGATGGTTATCGTAGAGTGGTGCTGTTTTCGCCTTATCGGAGCCGATTCATGTCGCAAGTCCGGTGGAACGTAATTGCGTTCATCGTGTTGACTGCGTTTTCGCCGGCCGCCGGTGCGTCGGATCCTGACGCGGATCGAAAGCGCCTGCAAGACGCGTTGGGCGGCGTCGATGCAGAGCGGGTTATCGCGTACCTGCAGACTCAACACATGACGGAAGCGGCCCGTCAACAGCTTAGCGCGTTGATCGAACAGATGGGCGACCGGCAGTTTCGTAAGCGTGAAGAAGCGTCGCGAAAACTTGTTGAAGCGGGGCCTGTGGCGTTGCCGCTGCTACGCAGGGCAATCGAACATTCCGATCGTGAGATTTCAACTCGGGCAAAGCGAGCGCTCGCCGATATAGAAGCTTCGCCTCGGCGAGACTTACCGCTCGTCGCGATCCGCCATTTGGTGCGATTGCGACACGAGCGTGCCGTCGAAGTCATGTTTCAGTTCTTGACCATTGTTGAAGATGAATCCACTGAACGAGAGATCATTGACGGGCTTGCCACCATTGGCGTAAGCAATACCGCAGTTCATCCGCTGATCCAAAAAGCAATCACCGATCCTGCGCCGGAAAGAAGAGCAGTCGCGGCTCAGTTGCTCTCTGGTTCGAAGGATCCAGCCTGCCAAAAGCAGTTGCGCAGCGCGCTGACTGATTCGGACTCGCGCGTGCGCTTTCATGTGGCAATGCACTTGCTCAGCAAGAGCGAACGTGCTGCCGTGCCGACGCTGATCGACATTGTCAAGGATGGCGTTCACCCAATGCATTGGCAGCAAGCCGAAGAGGCGCTGTATGAACTCGGCGGGGACATCGCTCCGCGCATCGAAATCGGCGAAGGCGGCCCCGATGAGCGAAAACAGGCAGCAGAGCAATGGAAGAAGTGGTGGCAGGACAAGGGCGAACAAGTGCTGCTAGGTCGAAAAGATGAGCGCGTCACAGATATCGCAGTTGTCTGCGATACAGACGGAAAGGTTTTTGAATGGAAGCCCGACGGCAAAAGCGCCTTTGAAATCACCGACGTTGCACAGCCGGTCGACGCGCACTGGCTGCCGGGGAATCGAATCTTGATTGCGGACCAGAACGGGCATGTCGTGACCGAAAGATCCTACGACGGCAAAGTCCTTTGGAAGAAGGTCTGTGCTGACGGACCCGTGACGATTCAACGATTGTCGAACGGAAACACGTTCATTGCAACGATGACGAGGGTTACCGAGGTTCGACGCGACGGCGCCGAACTATACTCTTACCCGATCGATCCAAATGACTCGATTTCTGACGCCAACCGCATGCCCGATGGGCGAATTGCGATCTGTTGCTTCAATGGCCAACTCATCATTCTTGCCCCGAATGGAAAGTCATTGCTAAAGAAAAACCTTGGCGGCCGAGGCGCCGTCGAGGCGTTGCCCAACGGCCGGCTTCTCATCACCCAGGTCGGGGCTTCGAAAGTGACCGAGATGGACGCCGAAGGAAAGGTGCACTGGGAAGTGAATGTAAACGGGCTTTGGTTTGGCACGCGATTGCCCGACGGCGGCACTCTGATAGCTCTGAAGCAGGCGAAGAAAATGGTCAAAGTCGACGCCAACGGCAAGACCGTCTGGGAAAAAGAGATCAATGGTGAACCGCACGCGATTCACTGGAAGTGAATGCTGCTATACCCGCTTTCCTCTGTACATTAGCTCAATTCAGTCATTCTCAAACTTACGGTCGTTCCGGAGTATAGTCGCATGAGCGGATTATTGCGTGGCATTCGTTTAGTTGTCGTAGCCGTTGCACTGGCGACTCTGTCTGGTTCAGTCGCTTTTGGCGACGACTGGCCGCAGTGGATGGGATCGCAGCGCGACGGCGTTTGGCGCGAGACGGGAATTCTCAAGAAGTTGCCCAAGGACGGCTTAAAACCCGAATGGCGCTGTGAATTGGCGCAAGGATATTCCGGCCCCGCGGTCGCGGACGGTAAGATCTTCGTTACCGACTGGCAGCGTGCGGCAAACGTGAAGCCTCCGTCCAGCGCCTTTAGCCGCGCCCAGATGGCCGGTAAGGAACGTGTTCACTGTATGGACCAAAAGACTGGCAAAGTGATTTGGACGCACGAGTATCCATGCAATTATTCGGTGAGCTATCCGGGAGGGCCGCGCTGCACACCGCTTTATCACGACGGCAAGGTCTACACTCTGGGAACGATGGGGAATCTCTTTTGCCTCGACGTCAAAGACAAGCGTGTAATCTGGTCCAAGGACTTTGTGAAGGATTATGGCTCGGCAGTACCGCTCTGGGGGTTCGCCGCGCATCCGTTGCTCAGCGGTGACAGACTCATTTGCATCGTCGGCGGAAAGGACAAGAGTCTGGTTGTCGCCTTTCACAAAGACACTGGTAAGGAACTGTGGCGCGCTGCCGATACCGGCGGCGAAGGTCCCGGTTATTGCCCGCCTGTGATTGTCAAAGTTGGCAGCGTCCGCCAGTTGATCATCTGGGACCCAGAGGCGATTCGCGGTCTCGATCCGGAATCCGGCAAGATCCATTGGACGGAGCCGTTCCAACTACGTGCCGGCTTGTCGATTCCGATGCCGCGGCTTGAAGGCGACCGGTTGTTTGTCACTGCGTTTTACAACGGCCCTGTCATGTTGCAACTGGCCCAAGACAAACCGGGCGCACGAGTGCTATGGCGGGGCCGCAGCAACAGCGAGCGCAAAACCGACGGGCTGCACAGCATCATGACCACGCCGGTAGTCAAAGACGGATTCATCTATGGCGTTTGCAGCTACGGCCAGCTTCGTTGCCTGAGAGTCGACAGCGGCGCCCGCGTTTGGGAGTCATTGGAAGCGACAGGCGGCAAGGAAGAACGCTGGGGCCACGCGTTCATCATTCCCCATGAGGATCGCTACTTTCTATTCAACGAACATGGCGAGTTGATCATCGCCGATTTGTCGCCGGATGGCTATCGCGAACAATCGCGCGCCAAGATTATTGAACCAACTAACAACATGGCCGGCCGCTGGGTCGTATGGATGCATCCTGCGTTTGCAAACAAGACAATCTACGTGCGCAACGATCGTGAGATATTGGCCATATCGCTGGCCGAAAAGAAGTAATCGGAGGCAGACACATGAATCCAAGATTCCGTTTACGTTTCGCGTTCGCAATCGCCTTTGCAGGCGTATGCGCTTGCACTACGATCGCGCAAGATTGCCCGGCCAAAGTCGATCGTGGCGATGTGAAGTTGAACATCACCGAGCGCGGCGTCATCGAGGCCGTCAAATATTCGGATGTAGTCTGCCAGGTAAAAAGGCACAAACACAATCAAGTTGGTCATTGAAGACGGTGAGCACGTAAAGAAGAGTCAGAAAATCCTCGAGTTGGACGACGCCATTCATCGCGATGCGGTTCAAGAGGCGAAAAATGTACTGCGAGTACCGCAAAGCGCGTTGGTACGAAAAGACGGCCGCAACCAGTGCTTTGTCGTTTTTGACGAGCGGAAGGCCGAGTTTCGATATGTCACGACGGGTATCAGCGACGGCAAATACGTCGAGATCAAGTCCGGACTGAAAGAAGGTGAAGTAGTTCGCATGTCGAAGTGACGCCGTACAAATGTTCGCGACCTTGACCTGCCCCACAAGGTCACTGTAGTCCGTGTTTTTGCATGCGGCTCAGCAGCGTGCTGCGGGGAATGCCCAGGGCGCGAGCAGCTTCCGCCTTGTTGCCGCGTGCGTCGGCTAATGCCCGCACCAGTTCATCGCGTTCCTGGCGCAAGCGATCCGCTCGCCCGCTGTGCAACACACGGCGACGAGGCTCCGGAGTTGATACAACACTTGGCGGTGTGAGAACTTGTCGAAACTCGGCCGATAGGTCTGCCAATGTAATTAACGGCGTTTCGGCGACAACGACGGCCCGTTCAATGGCGTTGCGAAGCTGCCGAACGTTACCGGGCCATGCGTATGCTTGAATAGACAGCATCGCTTCGTCGTCGATTTCCATCGCGCCGCGATTCATCGACTGCGCGAATTCACGCAGAAAATGTAGTGCGAGTTCCGGGATGTCCTCGCGACGTTCGCGCAAAGGCGGTACGGTAATGGGAATCACGTTAAGTCGATAATACAAATCTTCGCGAAATCGTTCCGATTGAATCAGTTTCTCGAGGTTCTGATGGGTGGCCGCAACGATGCGAACGTCGACGCGGACCGGTTCTCCTGATCCGACTCGTTCGATCACTTTCTCCTGCAACACTCGCAGGAGCTTGGTTTGCACATCCAAACTCACGTCGCCGATTTCATCGAGAAAGAGCGTACCGCCGTCGGCTTGTTCGAACCGACCGATCTTGTCGGCCACGGCACCGGTGAACGCGCCCTTGACGTGTCCGAACAGTTCACTTTCGAGAAGAGTAGGCGAAAGCGACGCACAATGCACTTTCACGAACGGCTTGCCTTTTCGCGGGCTATTCTCGTGAATTGCTTCTGCGAGTAATTCCTTGCCGGTGCCGCTCTCGCCGCGCAAAAGCACTGCGGAAGGACTGGCAGCCACCTTGCGCACGAGATCGAGCAATTGGCCCACGACGATGCTTGAGCCGACCACCGCGGTGCTCTCTTGCTTCTTCGGTTCCGTGGCGGCTTCCGGTTCCGTCGCCGGATTGTCGCGTCGCAGCAACTGCTGCTGCAATACGCGAATACGGCTTTGTTGTTCAGATATCTTCTCAATTTTCGCCTGAAGGTCGCGATTGAGCGACTCAAACGCGCGCCGGCCAGCGGCACTTTGCAGTGCGAGCGTAGCAATCGGCGCCAGGGCCGAAATTAGTTGGTAATCCTCCGGCGTGTAGTAACCACTCGCTTTTGGCCCAAGGAGCAAGAACCCGAGGAGCCGGCCGTTGTGACTGAGAGCCAATGCGATATCGGCGTTCAGCAGGTGAAGCTGCTGACGCACTGCCGCATCCGGCACGTCTTGAACTGTAATCAGATTTGTGGTCATCAAACTGTCGATCAAAGGACAGCCTGAGGCGAGCGCGGTCAGCGGCGGCGGATTGCCATGGGTGCCGGCCAGTTGGAAGAGCGGTGGATCGCCTTCGCCCAGGAAGAGTGCGCCGCTTTCAACTTCGAACAACTCCGCCGACAGATTGAGCAGGTGCCTGGAGAGCGTCGTCGGCTCGACCAGATGTTCAATCGCCTCGCTGAGCTGATGCAATGTGCGGTCGAGTTGGTGTTTGTCGCGCCGAAAGTGTTGCTCCATCGTTCGCCGAAATCGGCTTCGAAGCCAATCCAGCGCAACGACCAACACCAGGGCGGTGCTGCTAACCCACAAGGCCTGCTGCAGCGAAGGGCCGGTAATCACTTGACTGCCGACCAACATGACGCCCGTGAACACCAAAACATAATAGACGAGCCCGGCAAGGAAGCTGATCAGGAAGTAGACCATGCCGGACCCTAGTAGCAAGTCGATTCGCCATAGCCGATGGCGAGTAATGCTAACGGTGAAAGCCGCCGTAATGAATGCCGAAGCAATGAACATCGGCCAGGTCGTGCCGCCGCCGACGACTTCCCACGGACTGAACATCGCCAGGTACAGCGAGTATGAAATTGGGGCGAGCGCCAACATCGACCCGAAGAGAATCCATTTCACTTGATTGCGTTCGATGTCATTAGCCGCCCTTCGGAAACTGTGCAACAAGCAGAAAACGCCTGCGAGGAACGAAAGTGCCGATACCCCGAAGGCAGCCAATACCGCGACTCGCAGTTGAAGCATGACTCCTTGAACAACGTCGACGGCTTCTGCAGCGCGGAAGGACAGACGCGCCTTCGCGTAACAGATCATAATGGCGCTGCCGATGACGATTGCCGGCAGGTAAATCGCAATAAGCGTCAGCCGACGATGGCGAATGAGCCATGACTTGGACGATGGAAACACGTGATGGAAGTGCAAGCCGGCAGCGGGTAGAAGCAAAGCGCAAAATACAAAGATCGCCAAGAGGACCGGTTGCGTGACGATTTGCCACCAATGGTAGCCGCCGACGTAAGCACCGACCGCAACCAGGGTCATGAATAGGAATGCACGCGCCGCTTGATCGTCAGGCCGTTTCCAGAACACCAGCAGCCCGACGACAAACATACCCAATTCCAACGCCATCCAGAGCATCGAGGGGACGATCGATTCGAGTGGTGCGTGCCCTAGCAGCATCCAAAGCTCAACCTGTGTCTCCTCACCTGGCCGCTGTAGCATCACGCGTACGAGTTCTTCGCCGTTTTCGCGTCGACGAGTGCCGCCGCTGTCTTCAATCGGCTCGCTTGGCAAATTTCGGATTACCCGAAGAAACTGGGGACACGACTCAATGTGATGTGGACCGACTTCAACGATTCGCGAACCATTCAGGTCGCCAAACGAGATTGCCAACGGTGAACGGACATATTGTGGGAAAACTCGACCGACGGTTGGAGTGAACGTACTACGGATTCCAAGTTCGGGGGTTGTCCTCACCTGAATCATCACCGCGACACAGTACCCGGCAACACTGACCGCCGCCAGTATCGCAACGAGCCAAGACCGCGGAATCCGCCGTAACGCTCTCACCCAAAAACTCCAGCTTCGCGGTGTCAGAACAGTGAATTCACTAGGGAAAGTAACGATGACATTCAATTCACCAGGCTAGTTGATGCCAGCGCTGCCCACTCCGACATGCTTCGGGTTCTTACTGGTTTAGTCGAAGATTCAGCGCCGAAAATTAGCGACTTCGGCGCCGAAAACTTATAAGTAGCGCCGAAAACAAGCGCCGAACTGCTGACTTCCAAGTCGAATCCAATTTGCCGTGTTGACATAAAATAATGTTAATTAACATGATGTGAACGGCAACATTGATTTGGCGAATTGTAGAAGAGATTTGTGTCTATTGGTACATGAACTGCACAATAGCGCATGTCCTATACACAGCTATTAGAATCGGCCGCAGCGTATTTTGGGTTGGAGCGTCAGGATGAAAGTCAGTTCGGCATGGTTGCAGCGTCTCGAAACACCATCTGACCAAAATGAGTCGCAGAGCGGATTGGCTCAGTTGAGCCACTATTCAGCTACCTACCGCGAATGGGGCGAAGGACCGCCCCTAATATTACTTCCGGGCCTTGCCGGCGGGATTGGGCTAGTAACACCTCTCGCCCGGCTATTGGCGAGAAGTTTTCGCGTCATCTCCTACCAGCTTCGCGGTGAAGAAAACTGTTTCGACCTGCGGCGTCGAGTCGAACTCAAAGATCTGGTTCAGGATTTGCATGAGTTTATCGAATGGCGAGGCCTCGAACGTCCGGATGTGCTTGGCCTGTCCTTCGGCGGCGTCATCGGTCTTGAGTTCGCCGCACGATACTCGCATCGACTCAACAGCCTGACCGTACAGGGAGTCGGCGCTCGATTTGACCGCAATCTACTGAAGATCGTCGCCGGCATGGTGCTGTCGGGTTACCCGTTGCCGGCGAATAACTCGTTCATCAATCAGTTCTTTCACCTGTTGTTCGGCCGCGGGCCGCAACCACGAGAGCGAATTGAATTTGTGACGCGACAATGTTGGCAGACCGACCAATGCACGATGGCACACCGATTCCGACTCGTTCGGAAGTTGGATTTGCGCCCCCGGCTGTCGAAGATTCGCACGCCGGTCATGATCATTACCGGTGCACGCGATGTCGTCGTTTCTGACAAGAGCGTGCTCGACCTGTGTTCGGGAATCGAAGACGCTCGTTTTGTGCGGTTGCATAACGGCGGTCACCTGGCTTTTCTCGTTGAGCCCGAACGCGTATGCCGTGAAGTCGCTACGTTCGCGTACGGCTGCTGCGTCGCGTGATTCGGCTTTATCATTCGACAAATCGATACAACGGCAATGTCCCCGCGTCACGCTCGTCGGAGTATACCGATGCCGAAGGTGCTATTGCCTGTTGGCGATGGAACGGAAGTTCTCGATACGCTCTACCCGTTCTTTCGTTTGCCTGAAGATGGTTTCGAGGTCGTTGTTTGCGGACCTGAGGCACGCTGGTATCACGGTGTAATGCATGAGATTCCGCCGGGTGAGAGTATCCCATGGGACATTACTCGCGAGCAACCTGCCTATCATGTCAAGGCTACATCCGCCTTTCGAGATATTAAGCCGGAAGAATATGCCGGGCTGTTTCTCAGCGGCGGTCGAGCGCCGGAGTATCTGCGTTATGATCAGGATCTCATGCGAATCACGCGGCACTTTTTCGAGCTGCGCAAGCCGGTCGCTGTCGTTTGTCACGGCGTCGAAATCGCCGCCGCAGCCGGCGTTCTAACAGGCCGCACGTTGACCACGGTTGCGAAGTGCGCACTCGACATTACGCAAGTCGGCGGCAAGTACGTCAACGCGCCGCACGTGCTCGATGGCCACATGGTCAGCGCTCGGACCTGGCACGACAACACCCTGCTGATGAAGCACTTTCTGCAGCTTCTCAAGGCTGCGACTGCGTAACGTCGGGCATGTCGCCATTGACCTGCTTTCGTATTTTCGCTAACCTCCGACCGCTTCGCGGATCTTTTGACCGATCGATTGTCAATCGGTCGAATCGAGGCGTAGGGATGCGTCGGCGAACTCTGAATCGAGTGGTTGGCTTCACGGCGTTGGGAATCGGCAGCTTGATCGTTTTGCTTGCCGGCCTGGTGCTCTGCGATCCCGCGTCGTACCGTCGAGCCGCCGTTGCCGAGGGCGAAGATCGGCGACGCCTTTCGGGCGAAATGCAATCGACCCTGTTCAACCTGATTCCGGGCAATCTGCCCGAGTCGGATTGGCACGAAGAATTCACGAGCCTGCAAATCAACAGTTACTTTGCCGAGGACTTCGTGCGGGCGAAGCCGTTTCCGCTACCGGATGGCATTCATTCGCCGCGAATCACGCTGCACGCAGATCGGCTGTCCCTTGCGTTTCGATTTGGACATGGTTTTTGGAGCACGGTGTTGACTGTGGATTTGCGTGCGTGGCTCGTTGCCGGCGAATTGAACACGATCGCCGTGGAAATCGTTTCTACCCGTGCGGGTCGCCTGCCGGTGTCGCTACGAACATGGATAGAGAGATACCTTCGCAGTAGCCGCGACTGGAGCCTGGATGTGACTTGGTATCGCCGGCAAGGCAATGCCGTGGCGCTCATCCGCATCAATTCCGACCCGCATCGTCTGCCGTTTCGTTTGCAACAGCTGGAGATTCAGCCGGACAAGTTTATTCTTGCGGGTCACACCACTGAAGACGCCCGAGTCACGTCGTTGCCGCGCTAGCTTCCGCCTGATACCCGCAGGTCCAACATGAGCCTACTTTTCGCAGGCATAGTACGCCGCGCACTTTCGCGCCGGCGAGTATCGCGCGAACTTCCCCAGCATGCCACAGGTTCACTGTGTAAATGCCGGCGTCCCACCGAAGCACGTTGCCGCGTCCGCCGCTGACAGGGCCTTCGTAATCGAGATACGCGATTCGATGGTCGCCCAGCTCATGTGCGTCGATGACTCCGCTTTTGTCAAGCGGTGTCTGCAATCGCCAAGTGCGCAGTTTTCCTTCCGATTCCAGCATCAGATCCCAATGCAACGTCGGATGATCGTGTTCCAGGATCGCGAATCGCGGCATCGCTGCGTCTCCAATCGGCGTTCCTCGAAAGCAGCACACTTGGTAGGATAACGCCAACATCGAGATGTACCATGAGCAAGCCGCAGAAAGACAAAGAGGACGGCCTCAAGTTTGTGTGCCGCAACAAACGCGCTGCCTACGACTATGAGATCATCGACAAGCTGGAGTGCGGGATGATGCTCTGCGGCACCGAAGTGAAAAGTCTTCGTGCCGGTCATGCCAAACTCGACGAGGCCTATGCACGGCTGGACGGCGGCGAAGTGTGGTTGATTGGCGCCGAAATACCGGAATACGAGATGGGCAATCGGCTCAACCACAAGCCGAAACGTACACGCAAGCTCTTGTTGCACCGACGGGAAATTGAACGATTCGCCGCGAAGGCGACCCAAAAAGGCTTCACGCTCGTTCCGCTCAGCCTGTATTTCAAGAACGGCAAAGCGAAGGTGGAGATAGCGGTCGTTCGCGGCAAACAGGCGCACGACAAGCGTGAGTCGAAGAAGAAGGCGGAAGCGGCTCGCGAGATCAGCCGGGCAATGTCCAATCGAACTCGTTAAGCACCTTGGCTCAAGGAGGAGCCGACATGCAATGGACTGCCTTGGTCGAAGACATCGATCATGTCTGTTGCCGCTATCGGCTCGGCCAGATGCAGTCGGCGCTTGCGCGATCCGGCGTCGAGGTGCGGCTACAGCCACTACCCAACTCCTTCTGGCGTCGCAGGCAATTGTTCGCGGCGCTTCGCGGCGCCAACGTAATCTTGCAGAGGCGGCTTCTCGACTCGCTGTCGTGGCGATTGCTTAGGCGTTCCGTTGCGAGCGTCGCCTACGACTTTGACGATGCGGTGTGGCTGCGCGACTCGTATGCGCCTCGCGGCTTGCAGTCTTACCGTCGGCTGAATCGATTTCAGCGAATTGTCGCTGAGTCGGATGTAATCCTTGCTGGCAACCAGTTCTTGGCGGATTTCTCTCGACAATTCAATCGACGCGGCGCCGTCACCGTCGCACCCACGTGCGTCGAACCGGGTCGTTATCCAATCGCCAAACACAATCGTTCGACAAACGTTCGGCTCGTGTGGATCGGATCTTCGAGCACGTTGCGAGGGTTGGAGCAATTTCGCGACGTCCTCGATGCCGTCGGCGAGGCTATGCCACACGCATCGTTGAGACTTGTGTGCGACCGAACGCTAACGCTTGAAAAACTGAGAGTCGAGTTTTGTCCCTGGAGCGAGGCGAACGAAGCGGCGACGCTCGCCGATTCGGATATCGGCATTTCTTGGCTGCCCGACGACGATTGGAGCCGCGGCAAGTGCGGGTTAAAAGTGCTGCAGTACTTTGCTGCCGGTTTGCCCGTGGTAGCCAACCCGGTTGGCGTACACCGCGAAATGATTTTGCAAGGCGACACAGGTTTCCTGGCAACCACCCGGCAACAGTGGTTGGACACGATCATCTCACTGGCTGAATCGACATTGCGACGACGCGAAATAGGAACTTACGCACGAAGCCTTGTGGAACGGCACTACTCCGTCGATTCGACGGTGCCGAAACTGATAGAAGCGCTCAGCATCATTGCTCATAAGGTCGTCGAAACGGCGGTGAGTGCATGACGCCGTCGATTCCGCAATGCGAATCGTGGACCTGGCGTGAAACTGCCGGCAAGGAGTTTTCACAACGTCACTGGCAGGCGCTGCACCTGACCCCGGCGACGATCATCAAGTCGAACCGCGCACGCACTGTCAGCCGGCTGTGTATAGATGCCATAGATGTTCATGTCAAGTATTGTCGGCCCGTCGGCATTCGGGCATGGATGCGCGAGTGCCTGCGGCCTGCGAAAGCAATTCTGGAGTATCGCAACCTTATTCGACTCCAACAGCTTGGAATCCCGACATTGACGCCGCTCGCCGCAGCATCGGCGGCTCGCATCGGTCCGGCCGACAGCATGCTCGTAACGCGATCCGAAGCTGACGCAAGGACGCTTGGCGACTTCCTTGAGAAGCAACTCCCAACGCTGGCCGCCACTGAACAGACCATATGCCGTCAGCGTTTGGCTCGTGGGCTCGGTGTTCTACTGGCTCAGATTATTGCTGTCGGCGTCTGTCACGACGATATGCATCCGGGGAACATTCTTCTGAATTGGACCGGTGCAAAACCGTCGTTCCAGCTTCTCGATGTGCATGACGTGCGTTTCGATCAATCAGTCGCTGCTGCAATTCGGTCGATCGTGCACTTGAACCGATGGTTTATTTTACGAGCAACTCGATCTGATCGTCTACGCTGTTGGCAGTCGCTGAAAAACGAACTTCACCGTCGACGAATCACCGTTCCGATGGATGCTCGGCAGGTCGAAGCAGCTACCGTTCGCTCGAACACGAGTCTCTGGCGAGGCCGGCAAGCAGTTTGCTGCAGCACCAATCGGCGATTTCAGAAATTTTCCGTCGGCGACTATCGCGGCTTCGCGGTTCGGTCTGTTTCCATCGATGAGATACGCAGCGTCATCGCGCGAGCCGGGCATACGGGTGACGACATGAAGGTGATCAAACACTCGCGCAGTTCGACCGTCGTCGAGTTGCATTGCTTTATCGCTGGTGAAATGCGTCGTTGCATACTCAAGCGGTTTCGAATCGAATCGTGGCGAGATCGTTTGCGGTCGGTCTTTCGACCCAGCGCCTGCATTCGTTCCTGGCGAAATGGCCATGGCTTCCGCGCCTCTCTGCTGCCGACCCCTCAGCTTTTCGCCGGCTGGCAGGAGCATCGTTTCGGCCTGCCGGGCGACGGCTACTTGTTGCAAGAACTTGTTCCAGGCGTCAGTCTGCACGAGTGCTTACGTGAACTGCAGCAACTGCCCGTTCACGAAAGTCTGGATAAGAAGCGGCAGGCCATCGAAGCGATTGCGCGATTCGTGAGGGACATGCATGATCGAGGATGGTCGCATCGTGACCTCAAAGCTGGGAACCTATTGGTCGAATGGCGAGAAGGCACACCCATCATCCATGTGGTCGATCTCGTCGGCGCTCGACTGTTGGGGCGAATCGGACATTCGCGGAGACAAAAGGACATCGCACGCCTTAACGCCAGCTTCCTCGACGTGTCGGTGATTACACGATCGGACCGATTACGATTCCTCAGTGCCTATGAGCAATGGGGAGTTCGAGGGGGTTTGGGCTGGAAGCGCAATTGGAAATCGCTTTCGAAACTTGGGCAATCCAAGCAAGAAAAGAATCGGCGATTGGGTCGCGTATTGGCTTAGAGATCACGTTCAAATGAAGTGCCCAACATCAACGGTCGAGCTAGCCCAATTCATCTCCGCTGAATTCACGGAAATCGTTTTGCTCAATGGACTTGCAGTCCGGATCAAGAAATTCTCACTCTCGGCAGACTGTCTCAGATCGAGTGTGACAATTCCGTGATTCTCTGTGTGTTCCGTGGTCTCATGAGCTTTATGGACCACCTGTCTGGGTTTGTTGCTATCCACCTACAAGAACGACTGGCAAGAGTCCAAGCAATTGGGTATGGTCCGACCGATTCTCCCGGAACGTTCCGGCGAACGCCGACACGCGATGGAACAAGTGCATGATGCAAGTCAGGTCACGAACGATCCTTCTGGGCGTCGTGCTTTCGTCGCTTGTCGTCGTCACATTGGCGGGATGCAGGCCATTCAAGTTTCCGTTGCGGCGCAGGCATCACGACCAACAGGTCAGGCTGAACGACGCGCCGGCAACGCTGCCCGGCAAGTACTCGCAACGCGTGTCGCAATTTGTATTCGTATCCGACTTCGAATTGAAAACCGATCAGCCGCTGTTCAAGGAACTGACCGATTTGCGCGAGCGAGTTGTTCGCGAACTCGGCCTGCCTAATCCAACGGCACTGATTCACGTATACCTATTTGAAGAACGAGATCGTTACCAGCGTTACATGCACGTGCGGTATCCGGAATTGCCAGAGCGTCGGGCTTTCTTTGTTGCGCAGCCTCGTAACTCCGGCAACGGTGACGACCTGATTGTTTACACGTTTCTGGGCGATCACCTGCGGCAAGACTTGCGTCACGAACTAACGCACGCCTTGCTCCACTCCGTGCTCAAGGATGTGCCGCTCTGGCTTGACGAAGGGCTCGCCGAATATTACGAACTTCCGACGGAATCACGAGGCGTCAATCGCATTCATCTTGCCTCGTATCAGAAGGAAGGGCTGCGGCCGAATCTGGCTCGCTTGGAATTGCTCAGCCAGGTGCAGCAAATGAACCAGGCCGAATACCGCGAGGCCTGGGCCTGGGTCCACCTCATCATGCACGGCAGGCCGGAATCACGGCAGGCGCTCGTCAGCTACCTGAAGCAACTCCGTTTCAACGCCACGCCAGGCGCGATCCAGCCGCGGCTTCAAGCCTGTTACGACGACTTGGAGGCTGCACTACTGGCACATCTGGGCACGCTCAGGTAATCGTGCGCCAGCGACAATTTCGTACTCGCATCGGCCAACGGCGTTTGCTATCTTCACCTAAGGCAACTGCTCATAAATGTTGCAGTTGGAGAGTAGTCATGATCGACAAATCAAACCGTCGTTGTTTCTTGGGAGCGTCATTGGCGGCGGGTGTCGCTGCGGTTGGATCACAAGCGATTCGAGCGGAGTCGCCGTCCGATCGCCTCGTCGTCGGCGTTATGGGCACCGGCGGACGCGGCACGTCGCTTGCCAAGTCGTTCGCGGAACAATCGGGAGTCACGGTTGCGTACACCTGCGACGTCGATGAGAAACGGGCGAATTCTGCAGCCGGCGCCGTCGCAAAGGGTGAGTCAGCCCCCAAGGCGGTGACAAATTACAAAGAGATTCTTGACGACAAGAAGGTGGATATTCTCGTAGTGGCGACGTGCAACCACTGGCACGCGCCTGCGGCGATTCTCGGTTGTACGGCCGGCAAGCATGTCTACGTGGAGAAACCCTGCAGCCACAATCCACGTGAAGGGGAACTGATGGTGGCGGCTGCTCGCAAGCACAAGCGGAATGTGCAGATGGGAAATCAACGCCGCAGTTGGCCGAAGATCATCGAAGCAATGGAACAGTTGCATGCGGGGATCATCGGCCGCGTCTATCTCGCCCAATCGTATTACACCAATCATCGTCAGACGATCGGCAAAGGAGAAGCCACGGCGCCGCCGGCAGGGCTGAACTACGATCTTTGGCAGGGCCCTGCCCCGCGACGCGAATTTCGCTCCAATTACCTGCACTACAATTGGCACTGGTTCTGGCATTGGGGCAACGGCGAACTCGGCAACAACGGCGTCCACATGATCGACCTTTGCCGTTGGGGGCTCGGCGTCGATTATCCAACGCACGTTTCTTCGTCCGGCGGCCGCTATCGCTATGCCGATGATCAAGAAACGCCCGATACTCACATCGTCGCCTTTGACTTTGCCTCGAAGCAGACAATTACCTGGGAAGGCCTCAGTTGCAACGAGCACCCGCCGACGAAGAAGGGCGAAGTCATCTTCTACGGTGAGAAAGGCAGCCTGGTAATCGCCGGCGGCGGCTACACCGTGTACGATCCGAAGGGGAAGGAAATCAAGAAAGCATCGACACCGTCGCCGGATTCGCTGCACATCGCGAACTTCCTCGCCGGCATCCGCTCGGGCCAAAAACTGAACTCGGAGATTGAGGAGGCACATAAGAGCACGCTTTTGTGCCACCTGGGAAACATCGCCCATCGCACCGGCCGCGCATTGACATGCGATCCGTCGCAAGGCCGCATTCTCAATGACGCTGCGGCAATGCAGATGTGGTCCCGCGAGTACGCCCCAGGGTATGAGCCGAAAGTGTGAGGGTGTTGCCGCAGGACGATGACAATGCGCAAACGGTTTCGCGCCAAGCCGGGCATCGCGCATCTCGGTATTGCGTTATGGGCTCATTTAACCAAGGGGTTATTGAGAGCGTACTTCGACCGACCAGGCGTCAGATCGAATTGAGCTACTTCGATCTGACGCAGCCGACGTTGTGATTGAATTGCGATCCAGTTTGCCGTTCTGAAATCGGCATATCACAATCGTGCAGCGATTGGACAACGTTTCGGCTTGCTTGGCACTTCTCTAAGTCTGCGAGGCCAGAGAATTGGAAGGGTAGTTCCCATCCAGATGGCGACATTCCCGCGGCTCCAAGACATTTCTCGCTGCCAATGTCACCGCAATTGATTCCTGCGACGCCGGCGTGTTGGGAATATCCTCTACTTACTTGGCCGGGTCTTCTCGATCACTTTTTCAGTGAGTTCCTGAATTTTCACTCGTTTCGACTCGATCTTCGTCAGCAGTTTGTAAGCCTCCTCGCCGCAATTCACCAAGGCCGCTTCCAGATTGTCTTGGGAGGGAGCATTTCCGTACAAATACCAGCGATTTTGCATGACCGAGACAAGTTCAGCGGCTATGTCTTTCCTAGTTTCAGGACGCCGCTTGGCCAATTCGCTTAACAGATCGACCATGATGTTCATGTACTTGAAGTACGAGGTGTAGACGACTTGTTCCGCGATGGTATCGAACGAGCCCGTGGGTTCGCGACCGTTGTCTAACGATGACATGCCATTAAGGAAAAACTTCTGAACCTCCGGATTCGCAGCGCCGATTTCGAGCAGTTCACGTCCGAGCCAACAGTCGAGGAATTTCTTGAGGTCGTCCGCCGTCGTCCAGTTATCGAGGTGTTCCTGACAGACGGCGATGACTGCCCGATGCACATCCGGCGAGTCCGGCGAAATCCTCATCAACATCTTGTAGACGGAACGCAGGAGATCCTTATCGTCGAGCTTTGACCTCCTGGTTTTGAACTCGGCGACAAGCGCAGCAGCAGCAGCGCCGTTGTCCCTGCCTACGACGGGCAATCGATCCAGTTGGTCCGAAAATTCCCGATACACATCTCCGGAATAACCGCCGCTGTGCGGGACTTCAAAAAGGACGAACGCGAGCCGTTCGACATCTGGCGAGAATAACCTCAGCCGTTCACGGGCCATGCGTCGCAACGAGGGATCGTCTTTGTCGCCGCATGCTTTGGCAAGGGCCGCAGCCGTGGGTTTCTCGCCCAGTGCCGCGAGCTTCTCGGCCGCTTTGACGTTGGCGTCGATGATCGCGCTTGTCTCGCGCGAAGCCTGCTGCACGCTGTCCATATCGGCGTAACGCAATTCCTTAACCTTCGCGGATGCTTTTGCCGCTTCTGGACCGCATCTCTGGAGTGCAACCATGGCTTGTAATTGTTGCGGCCCTTTGAGCAGCGGCATCAACAAATCAACAATGCGTGCCCGCTGAGTAGACTCGACTTCGGCAACACGGGCAAGCCCGCTGATGGCGGCTGTGCGAATCGCCAATTCGCGGTCCTGTTCGTTCTTCGTGGGTGCTTTGTAGTTCAAGTGTTGGGCCAAAATGTCAATTACCGCCTTCTGTTCTGGCGCAATTAGCGCCAAGGCCAGAAGCCCCGCCTCGATTCGGGTCTTCTGTTCGAAGTACCAGAGGATAACCGGAAGTGCGGGCCGGCCGTCGCGGCCCATTTGCCCAATCGCTTCCAGCGCTTCTCCGCGTGCACTATCTTCCGCGATCGTCACAATCCTGCGAATGTGTGGGAACAGTCTGGGGTGAACCTTTTCCAGCGCGTCAAGTGCAGCGGCACGGGCGGCCTGATCTTTGGACAGGGCCAGAGTACACAGATCCTCCGCTGCCGGCCTGGCTTTCTCGCCGAGTTTGCCGGCATCCTCGGCCGACTTGACTCGCTCGGCAACCGACGCCGCCTTCAATCGATCAACGACGGCGGCAACTTGTGGATCGAGCTTCGGCTTCGGCGGCTCCTCCGGCGATGTAGCGGGATCACCCGCGTCGCCCTTTTCCGGCTTTGTGCCCGCTTGGTTCCGGCCAGTTGCCCTGCCCGATTTCGTCGGATCACATCCGGCGTTAGTCCAAAGTGTCACCACTGCCAGCAACAGAAAGAGATTGGACCGATTCATGGCGCCCTTTCGCGTGAACTTCAAGCGGAACTTGCGCACTTCCGAACCTATCGAAGACGATCAGCCTGCTCAGTGTGCAACGCATCGACGCTCACGCTTTGCTCGGCGGCAAAGCAATCAGACGGCATTGCGTTGGGAACCTTCAACGGGTTCTCGATCACTCGAGGTTCATTGTCGACGTTTACTCTACCGGTGTATTCATTGGGTACGCAAGAGTTTTCGCGTTCGTTTTCGTAGGGCTAATGTCCGCCGGCGCTTGGACAACCTGCAGTTTCGTGTTGCTACGCCGTTGAGAAACATGTGGCAGATAGTGTCATTTATTTTCATGTTTGCCGAGAGTCTTTTCCGGAGATGGGGTCGGAGAAACGGTGTTGTTTAACATGAATCCAGTGTGGCGACGCGAGAATCAGACCGTCGAGCGATACGATTACCGCGTTCGAAATCGACTTTGTTGGATTCAAGCCATTTGGTGTTTGTGGGAAAGCGGCTAGAAAAGCACGGAGGCGATACGGGTGATTGCTGTCGTTCGTTGTCGGCGGTGAGCACCAGGAGCGTTCATCCAATGCCCATCCCACGTTGCCAGGTCATTCCGCTGCCGGATCATCAAGCGTCATTTCAGATCGCCGGCGTCGAGCGGTTGCGCTGGCACTATGGCGACTCGTACCCTCGGCCGTTCTTCTATCCGTTCGTCGGTCCGTCCGGTCAGTCGTTGACGCGGATGGGGCATCCCGGCGCCCCGGACCACGACCATCACCGCTCAATCTGGTTTGCCCATCACAAGGTGCTTGGCATCGACTTCTGGTCGGATCAATCGCCGGCACGAGTGCGACAGAAACAATGGCTGTGTTACCACGATAGCGCCGACGCCGCAGGCATAGCGGTACTACTCGGTTGGTACGACGGCCACGATCCAAAGGAACTGATGGAGCAAGAGATGATCGCGTGGCTCTCGCCGCATGCTAACGGCGAACTGCTGCTGGAATTGCAATCGTCGTTTCGACCGACGGCGGCGACATTGGAACTTGGCAAAACGAACTTTGGCTTCCTCGCCGTTCGCGTCGCCAAAGCAATCTCGGCACACTTCGGCGGCGGTACAATCACAGGCAGCGATGGGCAGACGGGCGAACCGGCGCTTTTTGGCAAGCCGTCCAAGTGGGTGGACTACTCAGGTTCGATTGCCGCCAACACAGTCGAAGGCATTACGTATTTCGATCATGCTGCGAATCCCGGCTATCCCGCGCACTGGCATGTGCGCGAGGACGGATGGATGAATGCCGGGGCGAGTCTGACGAATTCCATAATAGTCGAACGTTCGAAGCCCTTGGTCCTGCGATATCTGCTGTATGCACATCGCGGTGCGATTGATACGAAACGGGCCGATTCGATCAGTCGCACCTTCGCGGAATCGCAGGTGTTGCAATTGTCAAAGAGCAAAATGAAACACACACAGTATGAAATCGTCCGAAAAGCGAAGTGACACTGTGTAAAATGCCGCAAGATTGAGCACCAGCCTGCCGTTGTTACAGGCAAGTGACTTGGGTGGCCCCAGGTTTTTCCAGTGAACTGGCCAAGAGCTGATGCGAGAAACAGTGCATGCGCTAAGGGGAAATAGACTTCCTCGGCAGGATGGAGATATAATAATTTGTCGGAATCGAAGGATTTTCGAAATACTTAGCGGCACGGCATGGATTATGCCGCCCCAAGGATTCCGATAGCCGATTGTCCGCCTTTTCAGCAGTTCGGGGTTATATTGGAGGTAGCCCTCCCTGGATGGTCCTCACAAAGAGTCCGCTTCCTGGAGAACTCTTCATGGTCACCCGCCGTTGGTTTCTGCCTGGCATCATGATGTTGACTTTGGGCCTTCTGCCGTCGCTTCACGCAGCGGACGGATCGAAGCCGCTGACGAAGGGGCCGGCGAACGTTGCCGAGCTCCGCGTGATGCAAAAGCGTGTGCAGGAGTTGGTCAAGAAAGTGATGCCATGCACAGTCGGCGTGCAGATCGGCGGCTCAGCGGGCAGCGGCGTCATCGTATCGGAAGACGGCTACGTCTTGACTGCCGGGCACGTGTCGGGCAAACCGGGTCAGGACGCCACACTAATTCTGCCTGACGGCCGTCGCATCAAAGGCAAAACACTCGGTGCAAACTCCGGCATCGATAGCGGCATGATCAAGATCACCGAAGAAGGTAAATGGCCGTTCGTCGAACTCGGCGACTCGAGCAAACTTGAAAAAGGCCAGTGGTGCTTTTCGCTGGGGCATCCCGGCGGCTATCGGAACGGTCGTTCGCCGGTGCTACGAGTTGGGCGAGTGCTAAATCCCGCGGATACATTTATTCAAACGGACTGCACCCTCGTTGGCGGCGATTCGGGTGGCCCGTTGTTCGACTTCGACGGGCGACTCATCGGCATCCACAGCCGCATTGGTTTATCAATCGCTTTCAATATTCACGTGCCTGTCGACACGTATCGCCACACCTGGGAACGGCTGGCGAAGGGCGAAACCTGGGGCAGTATGTTGACCGGCGCTCCGGCAAAGTCAGAACCGTCGATTGATGGCGTTGAATTTCGTTTTCTAATGGGCGTGTTGGTGATCAACGAAATCAAGACGGGCTCCTTCGCCGAGAAGGCGGGGCTCAAGGCCCGAGACCACTTATCGAAGTTGGAAGGGCAAGCGGTTTCGACGCTCGACGATGTCAAAAAGATTCTTCAGAAAAAGAAGGTCGGCGATGAAGTGACTGTCGAAGTTCAGCGCGGTGAACAGACACTTACATTGAAAGTTCAATTGAGCAAAGCAAAAACCTAACCCGAATAGTCGAGACCACGGATCGCGCGGCAAAACGCGGAAAATCTGCAAGTGCGTGCATCATTGTGTTCAAGTGACCGGAATAATAACAACGCGATAGGCGCCTGTTTTCTTTCAAGTTCTGTGTTTTCCGTGTCTTCCGTGGTGATTTCTAGTTCGTGCTAGGACCAGTTAATTGCGTTCCACTCTCCCTCCCGGAGCAAGGATATGTCTCGCTGGATTTCCGTTGCGATCTACAGCAGCGTGCTGTGCCTTTCGATGGTGTTTTCAACTCTTCAGGCTCAGCCAAGCAATACGCAGTTTCAGAAATCGAACTCGGAGATGTTTGCCGCGATGACCGAGGTTGTCGCGAAACCAAGCGCTTTCACCGTGCGAGTCCGCTGTGCCGACAAAGACGCGGCACTGGGCACGATCGTCGGCCCTGACGGTTGGATCGTCACCAAGTACAGCGAACTCAAAGGGCCTGCCAAAGTCGTTTTGAAGGACGGCCGCGATTTTGACGCAATCGTCGTGGGTGTACACGATGAGGCCGACCTGGCGATGCTGAAGATTAGTGCCACGAAATTGGCTGCCGCAGACTGGCGTGAGAGCAAAGCCGCTGACGTGGGTAGTTGGCTTGCAACACCTGGGATTAGCAAAGAGCCGATCGCCGTTGGTGTGGTCAGCGTCAATGCCCGCGTCGCCGCCAAAGAACCTGCTGGACCGAACATGAACAGCGGTTTCTTGGGAATTCAGATGGTGCCGGATGAAAGCGGAGTCAAAGTGCAGGAAGTCCAGCCACGCACGGCGGCGCAGAAAGCAGGTATCAAAGCCGGCGACGTGATCGTCGGCATTGACGACACGGAAGTCTCCAACCGCGACCAGTTAATGGAACTGCTCCAGACCAAGAAACCTGGCGATACGGTAACTGTCAAGCTTTTGCGGGACGGCACGCGAATGGAACTTAAGGCGACGCTGGGCCGGCGAACTCTCGACCGCGGCTCTATGCAGAATTCAATGGGCAGCGTCCTCAGTGAACGTCGGACGAATTTTCCGGTGATTCTGCAGCATGATAGCGTAATCAAGCCGACCGACTGCGGCGGGCCGGTGGTGGACCTCGACGGCAGAGTCGTCGGCATCAATATTGCACGCGCCGGTCGAACCGAGTCATACGCCCTTCCAAGCGAGTTTGTGCAAAGCGTGCTGTTTGACTTGATGTCGGGCAAGTTGCCGGGGCCGGTCAGCACCAAGCCAAAAACCGCAGCAGTACGATTGGCGGAAGCCGAGGCCATCAAGGCGAGGGCGTTGGCGTCCAAGACAGCCGCCGAGAAAGACCTGAAGGAAGCGGAAGCAGCCATTGCCAAGGCCAAGCAAGAAATTGAAGCCGAAAGGATCAAGGCGGAAGCGGAAAAGAAGAAGGCAGAGGCCGATAAGAAGAAGGCAGAGCCAGAGAAGAAGCCAGAGTAACCACTTCATCGGCGCCGTCATCGAAATGACGGCGCCGATTCTATTTGCAGGCCCGTTCCAACAAGAAGACGCCCCAGTCGCCTTTCGACTGAAAAGTCGCGGTCATTTGATTTCCGTTGACGACTGCATGACAATCAAACGTGCCAAGCAACGGGCCAAGAAACCGTGTCGCTTGCAGGTTGCGGCCGGCGGCATCCGTACCTGAAACTGCGAATGATTGCGCATACCGGAACGGAAAGACCTTCCAGAATGTGCCGCGGAAGACGATCCGGTAGCTGCAATTGTCGATTCGGCAAACTTCAGCGGTCATGCGGCCATTGTGCCCGTTTTTGTCGCTACGCCAGCAGCCTTCGTATCGGCCGACGATGTCACAACCAGGCGCAATGTCTGTGCCGAAAAACAAACCAATTGTCAGAGCCACAAACATCGCTCACTCCGAATCGCTGGATGGAATCACGTATATCTGGAATCGACGCCGTCGAAACGAGTCAGCAATGAATTTGGTGTGAATTCGCGTGCACTTGCATTTGGAAGTGGAAAAAAACGCAGGCTCGGTGTGGGCGATTCCAACCGAGCCTGCGAGTGAATCATACGTTTGAAATCAAACGATGATTCGAATGCGCTTGCCGCGACCGGTGATATTCAGCGCGGTTCCGTGCATCGATTGTTCCTGAACAACGTCGTAGCCGGCATTCAGGTAGCGCCAAAGCAGGGTTGAACCGCTGCCTCCTGAGCCTGCGGGGCCGCCTGCTCCGCCCTCGTCACCGCCGCCGGCGCCGCCGCTGCCGTCATCGTTGAGAATTGTCGCCTGTCCTTGTCCATCCGAGATCGTCGCACCTACCGCATTAGAAAGATTGACAAAGAATGTCTCGTTTGCCTCGACAGTGCGATCGCCATAGACCCGAATGCCGATGGTACGAGACGTAACTCCGGCCGAAAACGTGACTGTGCCGGACTTCGCCTGATAATCGCTTCCCGCAGTCGCTGTTCCGTCAGCAGTGGAGTAGCTAACGGTCACGGAAGTCGCCAATGCCTGCGACAGCGTCACGGTGAAACTACGAGTGGTACTACCGCTGTTGCGTTCGTTAAAGCTGATGTCGTTTATGCTGAGGCTGGCCGGCGGCGTGTCATTATTGATGATCGTGCCCTGCCCTTGCCCGTCGGTGATATTCGCGCCGCTGGCATTGGTCAGGTTGACCAGGAATGTTTCGTCGTTTTCGACGGCCGTATCACCGTTGACAAGCACAGTGATCGCTTTCGACGTTTCGCCAGGAGCGAACGTCAAGGTGCCATTATTGGAAGCGTAATCGCCGGACGCTGCTGTAGCAGTGCCGTCGGCAGTGGCAAAGTCAACCGTTATGGTACTCGCCGATGAACCGGTCAACGTAACTGTGAACGTAAAATTCTTGGTGCCGCTGTTGCCTTCCGTCGCCGAAACATCGTTTATGGACATGCCTATGCCGGGTGGAATCTGGAGTGCACCGTAGACATTCAGTCGACCGCCCGTGACTGTGATGCCTGCCAACGAAGCTGTTGGAGTGGCACTAGTCAGGATGGCGTTTCGGATCTGTTCCGCAGTCGCATTGGGATAGACGGATGCGTAAAGTGCGGCAGCCCCAGTCACGTGTGGAGTCGCCATTGATGTGCCGCTGTACAAAGCGTATGAATTGGTCGGCACAGTAGAAATGATTCCGGATCCCGGGGCGCCGATATCCACCGTTGTCGCACCGTAGCTGGAAAAACTGGATCGCGCTCCTGTGTTCGTAATCGACGCAACCGCGATCACCGACTCGTAGGAAGCTGCAGTTTCCGTCGCTGTTCCAACTAAGGTGCTGTAGTTTGCTGGGTAGAACGCACCCGAATCATTGTTGGTCCCGGCATTGCCGGCAGCAGCGATGAACAAGATGCCTGCTTTTGCGGAGCGAATGATGGCGCTGTGTAAACCCGCTGAATAACCGCCGCCGCCCCAGGAGTTGTTGGTCGCGACAATTTTGAGCCCGTGCCGCTGCTTCAGATCTGTGAGATAATCGAGTGCGGCAATAGCGCTCGACGTGTATCCCCCGCTCGGTCCGAGGAACTTCGCGGAGATCATAGTGACATTCCAGTTGACACCGGCAACACCGGATCCATTCCCGCCTTCACCTCCGATGGTCCCGGCAACGTGCGTACCGTGGTCATCGTCGACACCGTCATAGGTAGTATTGTCGTTGTTGAAGAAATCCCAGCCGTGGATGTCGTCAATGCGGCCGTTGCCGTCGTTATCGATGCCGTCCACCGGGGCGTACGGGTTGGTCCAGGAGTTTCCATCAAGATCAGGGTGGCTGAACTGAAATCCTTCGTCGATCACGCCAACATAAACTGAATTGGAGCCAATGTAGCCGGCGTTCCAGGCTTTTTCAGCTTGGCTGCCGTATTGGTTGGTCGTGCCGGCAGGTCCAACGGCGGTCGGCAAATCATCGCTATACATGCCCCACAATTGACCACTCGTGTAATACGTATCGTTACTGACATACGAAGGGCTCACGACGTAATTAGGCTCCGCGTACAGTACGCCTGGCAGCAACGAAGCAAGTCGTGCGGCTGACTCGACGCTCATGCCCGTCGGTAACTTGATTCTTTCAAGGACGCCGTCGCCTGATTCAATCATCGCCGCTGTTTGGATACTCTGTAGCAAGGTAGCACCCAGTGCGCTGCGTACCGAGTCTGCTGCGATGGAAGCTCCAATCGGAGCGTATTGAACCAGAAGTTCATTCGGCGCGAACGCGGCTGAAAACACCGTCCGATCTTCCAACTTCTCAAGCGCCAAGGTGCTTCGACGCCATTTCGAACATTCAAGAGGTCGTGAAGTACGATTGCCGCGAGCCATGGTCGAATCTTCAAAAGAATGACGACAGACCGATCAAATCTGGGCGAATTCAAGAGTGAGTTTGAAAGCCGCATTGTGAGCGGTTCTTCAGGTCCATGCAAGAGGTTAATTGTGAGAAATCGTGATTTTCTTCGGGAAGTCGGAGCAGCGATTTGGTTCCAGCTGTCAAAATTCGGATCGCCGACACGATCCGCACCCAATCATTTGCCGCCGAAATTTGAACCGCACAGATCTGATTTGGCCTCTCGAATCCGTGCTGCAAAACCTTCGGCGCCAAAACAACGAATCGACAATGTGCCGTGGGCGGTCACAAGATCAATGATTTTGGTTAGGAAGCCGAATCGAACCCTAATTTCGAGCACTGCTGCCAGCGGCAACGCCACAGAACAGTCATTTCCATGGAATACGCGATTCATTGCGTTTGGAGCAAACGAAATCAGTGAGTCAAAGAGGGTTACTGTACCGCCGACCCACAACCCTCCCATCGCCGCCTTGAATGCGTCGATAATTGGTTCGGTTATCGCAAGTCCAACTGCGCCGACAAAGAACTTGGCGCCAAAACTCATCTCCGCATCGGAAATCAAGGCGTTGGCGATCTTTGTTTCACGCAATTTGCCGTAAGCGATCGGTTCGGCAGCTAGTGGTTGCATTGCAGTTTCCTGACTGTATTCGATCGAACTGGAAACCCGAAACACAAGCAATACGGCCAGGGACAGCGTTACTTATGCCGAAATGAACACCAATTCCAAGGAAAACAGCACGTTCAGCTGCAATGGATTTAGACGTTTGGCACGAATTGGTCCGTCAGTAGCGACTTTCGCCAACGAAATTCGAATCGGGCTGCAACAGTAGTCGAAGTGAAAAAACAACGTAAGTTATTTTATAACAAGATTTTAAGAGTAGCGGGAGCCGGATTTGAACCGGCGACACGCGGCTTATGAAGCCGCTGCTCTAACCAGGCTGAGCTATCCCGCCAATGGGACTGCTGCATTCTAGCGACAGCAGATAAGGGAGCAAGTACCTTGTTGCATGCGTCAAATACGCATGGTAACATCATGCAAGCTGAAACATGCCTAATTCGTGGATGAAAGTTCCTAAATCAGTGCCTTCCCACCTGTGCACTTAGTGAAGTTGCAATCCTGCCGAGGCCGAACATGCATTCTGCCGTCTTGATGCGAGTATGCACCGTATTCGGGCTTGCCCTTTGCTTCGGTCTACCAGCGTCAGCCGATGTCGTGGCTCCAGAAACGGCCAAGTCGGTGGACTTCGATCGGCATGTTATGGCGATCTTTAGCAAAATGGGCTGCAATGCAGGTTCCTGTCACGGATCGTTCCAAGGTAAGAACGGCTTCCGATTGTCGTTGTTCGGTTACGATGCCGACAAAGATTACCTTGCGGTGTCAAGAGATACTTTGGGCCGCCGAATCGACCTGATTCAACCCGAGCGAAGTCTGTTGCTGCTTAAGGCGACTGGCCAGACGATTCACGAGGGCGGCAGTCGATTCTCTAAGGACTCATGGCAATATGACATGATCCGAAAGTGGATCGCCGGCGGCGCCGCAAGGGATGCATCCACAACGCTGACGGAAATCAACGTCACTCCTAGTCAATTTGCGGTGAAGGCAGCTGGCGAAACGGGTCAGATCAAAGTCGTTGCCAAGTACTCCGATGGTACCCAGGAGAACGTGACTGCGTTTTGCGATTTTCGCATCCAAGACGATGCAGTCGCTGAGATTTCTCCCACCGGCATGATTTCGACTCGCCGACCTGGGGACACGGCGGTCGTTGTGCTTTACCGCGGCCAGGTGCGATCGCTTCGAATTCTCGTCCCCACCACCTTGAAGTCCGGCGTGCGTTATCCGCAGACTGCCGAGTCGAATTATGTCGACACGCATGTTTTCGCGAAGTTGCGGCAACTTAACATGATTCCATCGGACCTTAGCAGTGATCTCGAGTTTCTTCGACGTGTGACGATCGATACGATCGGCTGCTTGCCGACTCCGGACGAGGTTCGAGCGTTTCTGGCGGATAAGAGCGATAACAAGCGCGAGAAGAAGATCGATGAGTTGCTCAAACATCCGATGCACGGAGCGCTTTGGGCAACAAAATTCAGCGACGTCACTGGCAACAACACCGACGCACTGGAAAACCCCCAGCAACTTCGCACCAAATTGAGCCAGATGTGGCACGATTGGCTGGCAAAACGATTCCGCGACAATACGCCGTATGATGAAATCGTTCGAGGCATTTTGACTGCGACGAGCCGCGATGAATTGTCGCCTGAGCAGTGGCTCGAACGAGTCAAGAAACTCGAAGAGGAAATGGCAAAGGGGTTTCAGACTTCGTATGCCGAGAAGGCCACTCTTGATCTCTTCTGGCGGCGTCAGCAACAAGTTCCGGTGGAGACTTGGGGCGAAAAGACCGCAGCCGCATTTCTCGGAGTTCGGCTTGAGTGCGCCCAATGTCACAAACATCCAACGGACCGTTGGACTCAATCAGACTATCGCAGTTTTGCGAACATATTCCGAGTCGTGAGCGTCGGGCAGTCTCCGGAAGCCGCCAAGGTCATCAACGCCGAAAACACCGCGCGACGCGAAAAGGCAAAAGGCAAGAACAACAATCAGATTGTGCAGGTCCGCGAGATGTTCGTTGGCACGCCTCGCGGCGCGGCCCTGACGCATCCGGACACCAATCGCCCATTGCCTGCAAAGACTCTCGGCGGGCCCGAGCTCTCCGCAAGTTCCTTGAAAGACGCCCGTGTACCGCTTTTCGATTGGATGCGGCACCCGGACAATCCGTTCTTCGCACGCAGCTTTGCGAACCGTGTTTGGGCTCATTACTTTGGCGTCGGCATTGTGGATCCGGTGGATGATTTCTCGATGGCCAATCCGCCCTCCAATGCGCCGCTATTGGACGCTCTGGCGGCGGACCTTATTGCCGGCAAGTTTGACGTTCGCAAGCTCGAAAAAGCGATCTTGATGTCGCGCACGTATCAGTTGGCCTCCAAACCGAATGAGTCCAACAAGCACGATCGGCGCAACTTTTCGCATTCGCAGATTCGGCCAATGATGGCAGAGGTCGTCGTCGACGTGTTGAACTCGGCACTTGACGTTAACGAAGCCTATGGCAACGACGCCCCGAGCGGTGTGCGTATGATCGAAGTGGGTTCGAGCCGGCTTCAAAATGCGAATATCGCCTACGCTTTGCGAATCTTTGGCCGCCCGCCGCGCACAACCGCATGTGATTGCGAGCGTGCAATGGACCCGGCTCTGCCGCAGACCCTGTATCGCATGACCGACCCGAGCATTCTGACGAAACTACGCTCACCGAACAATCGGCTGTTTAAGATGCTGCGGGAAAAGAAGAGCGATGATGAGATCATCGACGAATTGTTCCTGGCAACACTAACTCGCAAGCCAACTGATTCCGAAAAGAATGCGGTGAAAAGCGAGTTAACGGAAGATGACAATCGTGAAAGCGTGTTCGTCAATGCGCTTTGGGCGCTGATCAATACGCGTGAGTTCATTCTGAATCATTGATCGATCCACGGCGATCGGTACATTGGTAGGTGCCCGCTGTTGCCCTGTAGCGAGGCACCCCTTGGGGTCAGGGCGAATGAAAAGGAAAGGCTCGCATGTTTCTTACGACCGACTGTGAAAGATTCCATCGTCGCGACATGTTGCGGATCGGCACGGCGGGCATGGTGGGCCTGACTCTGCCGCACGTGTTGCAACTAGAAAGCCGAGCCGCCAACACGACCAAAGCTGCGAAGAAGAAAGCCAACTCAGTGATATTGGTTTGGCTGCCGGGCGGTCCCGCAACGATCGACATGTGGGATTTGAAGCCGGAAGCGCCCGAAGGTATCCGTGGCGAGTTCAAACCCATCCCCACTAGCGCCGAAGGCGTGCAGATCAGCGAACATCTGCCGAAGATGGCCAAGGTAATGGATAAAGCCACGGTCGTGCGTTCGTTGTATCACACGATCCCGTCGCATGGACCGGCGACTGTGTTTATGACCACTGGCAACAAACCGACGGCGGCATTGCAGTATCCGTCAGTCGGATCGCTGTGCGCCAAGCTGTTGCCGGTCGAAAAAGGCATCCCGCCGTACTGCTCGTTCAACGATATTCGCGGCGGCACGGCCGGACAATCCGGTTACCTCGGCACCGCCTACAACCCATTCATGGTGGAAGGAAATGGCGGCGGCGGGCGTGGCAACGCGGCATTCAACTTGCGAGTTCGCGGCATCACGCTCCCTCAGGGCTTCACCTTAGAAGACCTGGCCAAACGCGAAAAGCTGCTTTCGTCATTTGACAAAGGCTTATCGGATTTGGATCGCAATGCCGACCTGGTTGACGGCCTCGATGCATTCCACAAACAAGCGCTCGAAATCCTTCGTTCCGACAAAACGAAGAAAGCCTTCAATCTGATGGACGAGTCGCAGGCGACCCGCGAGAAATACACGTCGTCGCCGTTCGGCACCGGCCTTTTGGCCTGTCGGCGACTGGTCGAAGCTGGCGTTCGGTTCGTGTCGATCAGCACCAGCAATGGTGGGTGGGACACGCACGGCCAGAACTTCCAGAATCTCAAGACGCGCAATTTGCCGGGGCTGGATCAGCCATTGGCCACTTTGATCAGCGATCTCGACGAGCGTGGCTTGCTGGATTCGACGATCGTGATGGTCGCGGGCGAATTCGGCCGAACACCGAAGGTCAACAAGAATGCCGGCCGCGATCACTGGGCTCGCTCCATGGCTTGCGTTCTGGCGGGCGGCGGCATTAGGCGCGGCTACGGACACGGCACCACCGATGCTCAAGGCATGGCGCCGGCGACACTGCCTTGCACTCCGGACGACATTTCATCGACCATATTCCATTGCCTCGGCCTGGACCCGCATCAGGAACTGCAGACGCACACCGGTCGCCCGATTCAGTTGTTCCGCGAAGGCAAGATTGTCGAGAAACTGCTGGCGTAATGGTTAAGTATCTGTTCTGATGGCCGCTGCACCGAATCGGAATAGCATTCGGTGCAGCGGCTTTTGTTTTGAAAGGCACTCGCACAATCCTCTGTCACAACGAGAGAATAACTCGTGTCCAAGAGATCTTTTCTTTCAACGATCGTTCTGTTCTTGTCGGCCGGTGCGGCGTTGGCTCAACCGCCAGCGGAAGCCAAAGGAGGCGTTGCCGAAGGAATCGTCGGCTTATTTGCATGGGCATTTCAGGTCTGGTTTGCGTCGCCGTTGTGATTGGCGCAATCTTTGGCATCGTATGGCTGGTTCGGCGAAAACCGTCGCAGCCAAATGGTAGTTCCGCTGGCGGCTTTGACGCCGGCATGCGAAAGGCGATTTCCTCGGGTGTTGATGACGCATTTGAGCAGCACCGTCGCAAGAAACAAGAAGGCGGCGGCTCCGAGGATAAGATGTGAACGTATGCTGTTTCGACTGAGTGTTTGAATTTGCGATAGTCACGTTCTTTCCGGATTTACATAGAATTACAGTGGTGATAAGTCGGTGCCGGACCGCTGGAATACGATCAAGTTGTGATCGTCAAAATGGAATGCAGTGGTGAATTGGCTGCATTCAACCCTCCATCGTTGGAATTCAAACGCATCTTTGCCTGCCGTGAGGCCTTGAATGAACCCGGCTCCAGTCAAGGTATTGCCGGTGCGCGAATTCGCCGAAGAGCGATTTCGTATCGCCGTGGAATCCTCACCAAGTGCAATGGTGATGGTGGATGCGGAAGGTCGCGTTCTGCTCGTGAATCAACGGACCGAAGAAATGTTTGGGTACAGCCGCAATGAACTTCTTGGAAATACGGTCGAAGTGCTGGTGCCCGAACGATTTCGAGGCAGTCACCCCGATTACCGGCGCGAGTTCATGAAGGTGCCCCAGGCTCGCCATATGGGGCGAGGCCGCGACTTATACGGGCGTCGAAAGGACGGCACTGAGTTTCCAATCGAGATCGGACTGAACCCAATCGTTTCCGACGTGGGAAACCTGGTTTTGAGCGCGATCGTTGACATTACTGAGCGAAAAAAAACAGAAGAAGCTCTGAAACAGAGCAAAGAGAATCTTGAAAGAGTCGTCAGCGAACTCCAGGCAAAAAATGACGAGGTTCGCATGATGACGCAGCAATTGTGGCAGGCCGCGAAATTGGCAAGCGTCGGCGAACTCGCGGCAAGCATTGCCCATGAACTCAACAATCCCCTCGCGACAATTAGCTTGCGCATGGAGTCCTTACTCGCAAAGACTCCGGAAGACGATCCGCGTCGCAAATCATTGCAAGTGGTCGCGCAGGAATCGCATCGCATGGGAGAGCTGGTGGCGAACTTGTTGCAGTTCTCTCGCCGCAACGATGGGCAGATTTCAACCGTCGATATTCGCGATGAAATTGCTAACGCCATTGACCTGATCCATCAGCACTTGCGCAAACGCCAGGTCGCCGTGGTTAAGGAACTCGCCGCGGCAACGCCGATTATCTATGCCGATCGCCAGAAATTGCGGCAGATGTTTCTGAACCTCCTCTCAAATGCCGGCGATGCGATGCCGCAAGGCGGCAAACTCACGGTACGTACTACACCGATGACGCTGAGCGACGGCAAGGCGGCCGTAAAAATCGAGTTTGCCGACACCGGCGTCGGCATTCCCGGAGACCTGCTCGACAAGGTAATGGATCCTTTCTTCACGACCAAGGCGGAAGGACAAGGAACGGGCCTTGGTTTGGCGATCTGCAAACGGATCGTTCAGGAGCATCAAGGGTCGATTCAGATTCAAAGCGAGATCCGAGTCGGCACTACTGTGGCCATCGTTTTGCCCGTGACGCACAACACGAATCCCAAAGCGTTGGGCGAAGCCCGTGGCAAATTGGGCGCATGACACATTGGGGAGCATTCCAACATGGCGGACTCGGCCTTGGGTCGAATACTTGTTGTCGATGACGAAAGTGAGTTGCTTAGCGCATTGACTGAAACGCTTTCAGATCAGGGATTCGAGACTTTGGGTGCGTCAAACGCCGACGAAGGTCTCAAAATACTGAGAACGGAAGAGGTTGATCTGCTTCTCAGCGATTTGATGATGCCTCGCAAAGACGGAATTCAGCTGCTTCGAGAGGCCATGGAGAATGAACCGGCGCTTGTCGGCATCATCATGACCGGCCAAGGCACAATTTCCACAGCCGTCGAAGCAATGAAAACTGGCGCCTTTGACTATTTGCTTAAGCCGTTCACATTGCAATCCATCTTGCCCGTATTGACGAGGGCGATGGAAGTTCGCCGGTTGCGCAAGGAGAATGCCCGGTTACGACAATACGTCGCCCGGCTTAGCTACGAATCGCCGCGCTACCAACTCATCGGCGCGAGCCCCGCCATGCAGCGTGTCATTCAAATGATTGAAAAGGTCGCGCCGACGGATTCGACTGTCTTGGTCCGCGGCGCCAGCGGCACCGGCAAGGAACTGGCCGCGCGAGCGTTGCACCACAACAGCCAGCGGCGCAATGGGCCGCTGGTGACCGTCAATTGTGCAGCACTACAATCGACGCTGCTTGAAAGTGAACTCTTCGGTCATGAGAAAGGTTCTTTTACCGGCGCTACTCAGGCGAAGCCCGGCTTAATCGAAGTCGCGGAGGGAGGGACGCTCTTTATCGATGAAGTTGCCGAAATGAGCCCTGCTCTGCAGGCGAAACTGCTGCGAGTGCTTGAAGACGGCCACTTCCGGCGCGTTGGCAGCATCAAGGACTTTCACGCCGACGTCAGGATAGTCGCGGCGACAAATAAGCCGCTTGAGGAAGAGCAAAAAGCCGGCCGATTTCGCGAAGACCTTTTCTATCGCCTCAATGTCATCACCATAACATTGCCGACGCTTCAGGAGCGGCGAGAGGATATTCCGGTCTTGGTGCAGCATTTTCTCGAAACGCGCGGAACCGGCGGCGCCAAGTTTCACATCGATGCTGCTGCGATGCGGGCTCTTTTGAATCATGATTGGCCCGGCAACATCCGCGAACTGGCGAACGTAATTGAGCGCGCGCAGATCCTCGCCGAAGGCGACACCATCACGATGGACGACCTGCCGGAGAGTTTTTTGGCAGTCGCAGCGGCCGGACCGGCGACGAGCGGCAGTCCACTGAATCTGAGCCATGTCGAATCAAAAACGGTCCAAATGGCGCTTCAACAGACCGGTGGGCACAAAGTTCGGGCCGCGGAGCTTCTTGGGGTCAGTCGCCGCGCGCTGTACCGGCTGCTGGCAAGGCATGGGCTCGATCGATCGGCCGCCGCTTCGCAAGAATCTGGGAAATGAAATAATACGGCGAGTTCATTGCACATCGATTTCGTTCGATTGGATTGGAAGTCCGGTAGCGTGCATAGCCACATGTTGTGCAATTTGCTTCGCATAATAGCAACGAGCTCGGCCTTGAAGCACCAAGCCGCGTTCACCGAGTTGAACGTGCAATTCGACGATATCAGTTCCGAGCCGCCGGTGGATCAGTTTCACGACCTCGGTGGCTGCATCCAGCCATGTAAATTGGCACGAAGCACCTTGCAGCTGTTCGTTCATAAGCCGGTCCTTTTCGCGCTAGTACTGATCGGCGTGAACGTTCTTGATTTTGTCAATCAACTGAAAGCAATACCTGTGCCGTCCATCGTCACCTTCAATTGGCGGTGAATTCAAGTTGATATGCTAGAAAGGCGTGCTATTATTGTTGACGCTCTCGGTTGATGTGCCAATTCCGCACATGAGTTCCGGGCATATGCTTGGATTAGGGCTGGGAAGTCTTGCTTACCGAGTCCTAATTCGACTCGCTATGGTAAAACGATACCGGCATTGAATTTGCAGTCGCTACTACGGTTGCGGCCTCGATGACGACTCAATCGATGCCGCACCCAGCCAAAACTACAAGTGAGTCGAGATGTGAGAATATTGGATGGCTACTCTCTTCGAACGTATCGGCGGCGATGCGGCTGTGAATGCTGCCGTTGATCGCTTTTATCAGATCGTACTCGCAGATGAACGGATCCTCCACTTCTTTGCGGGCATCGATATGGTCAAACAGGCAGGACATCAGAAGGCGTTCCTGAAATATGCATTTGGCGGGACGGCCAATTACCCGGGCCGATCAATGCGCAAGGCACACGAGAAGCTTGTGCGGGAGATGGGCCTCAATGATTCACACTTTAATGCCGTTTTGGACAATCTTGGCAAAGCCCTGCGTGATTTGAAAGTGAGCGACAGCATGATTGCCGAAGTCGTTGCCTTTGCGGAGACCACGCGCAACGACGTACTCAGCCGCAATTGATGACCCTGCGTTTCGTCCCGGTCGCGATGAATCGGCGTCCCGTTTATGTCGATGAATTGCGGCCGGGTCGTTCGTTGGCTCACTTCGGCGTCCAGTCCGCCGGTCCATCATTGGCGAATAATTGAAACAGTGACAGACCTCTCATAGCTATGTCAGTTACGGCAGCAACCCAACTGCTGTGTCGTATGTGATCGACATGTGTAAGGGCAATTTGAAAATGGCGCATCCGTGGCATGATGTAACACCCGGCGAAGGCATCCCGGTCGAATTCCAGGCAGTGGTCGAAATCCCTGCCGGGTCCAATGTCAAATACGAACTTGATAAAGAGACCGGATTACTGCGATTGGATCGCGTCTTGTACTCGGCGGTACATTATCCCGCGAATTACGGCTTCATTCCGCAAACCTATGCTGAAGACGATGACCCGCTCGACGTACTCGTGCTCTGCCAAGAACCAGTTGCGCCGTTGACGCTGGTGAAATCAAGGGCGATCGGCCTGATGACGATGCTCGACAGCGGCAAACGCGATCACAAGATTCTTGCCGTTGCAGTCAACGATCCGGAATACAGTTCGTTTATGGAAGCCAGTCAGCTGCCGCCGCATCGACTCGCGATACTCCGGCGGTTCTTTCAAGACTACAAATTGCTCGAAGGCAAAGCGGTCGAAGTGGACGACTTCTTGCCGGGCGGCATGGCGTTGCCGATAATCGAACAGGCATTGGAACGATACAGCACGCAGCGTCGGCGTGGATTCGCATAGGAATTGCTCGATTTCATAAGTTGTTACATCGTATTGCCTTGTGTCGGGTGAACAGCTCTTGGCCTGCGGCGCATCCACGTTGTCTTGACGCTTCGCTGAGGAATTACGCATGTTGCGGTTGACAAAATCAGGCGAGTCGGGGGATACTCTTTGTGCCTTTTCTCAGTTCCGGCCCCGCTGAACCAATGTCGCAAGGCAGTATTCAGCGGGGTTTTTTCGTTTCGTCTAGTTGAAACTGTAACCGGTAGCGATGTAAGGCCGATCCAAGATCGTGCGCGTCCTGGATGACGACGTAATATGTGCCATCGCGTGGCAGTACTGTGGAAAGAGATGTCGATGCGTTGCGGGGCGATTCGTCGCTGGCCCGTACGATGTTGCCGGCGCCATCGAATAGCGTGATGATCGGGTCGAGTGGCGAGCCGTACCGGCGGCTTATGACTTCACATCGAAACCGTCGTCCAGCCTGACCATCGAAACAAAAGACATCGACGTCTTGATTCGACTGAATCTTGCCGTCGATTACCGCGTCCGCAACAAGCTCTTGAGCGTACCGAAATCCGTTGTTCGGTTCCTTCTCTTCGATCATTCGTTTCTCGTCGTTCACAAGCAGACGAATCGAATCGCTGTCGCCGTCCGGACCAGTCACGGAGAGCGTCAATTCGTTGCCCGGCACCTCTTTCGGCAAAATCAACTCGATCTCGACGTTTGAATCGCCGACCAATGGCAACAGCTTCGCATCGGGCGGCGCACTCTTGGTAGGCTTACCCCTCAGCTTGGCTGTGGATTTTGGATCGTGGCATCGCACGTCAGTGATTGAATCCAATTTGATTCCGTGCAACTTGACGATGTTCGAACTTCCGGGCTTCAGCGTGAATGGGTCGGCAAGAATAAGCTGCGGCCGGTCCTTCTCCGACGGTTTCTTTTGCGCTGATGCCGAATCGACGAACGTGAGCGCTGCCAGCGCGAGCGTCAGTGAGCCGATGTACTTTGTGGTCACGCGAAGAGTTCCTTGATCATGCCGCCTTGGTCGAGAATTTCCATTGGCCTACCGTCCGGTGCATGAATGTGTGCCGCCGGGTTGACGCCCAAGGTCTCGTAGATTGTCCATGCGACGTCAGCCGGGGCGACCGGTCTTCGCGTCACATATGCGCCCTGTTTGTCGGTCGCTCCCAAGACCTGCCCGCCTCGAATGCCGGCGCCGGCAAAGAGAAGGGAAGCTGCCGGCCCCCAGTGATCGCGGCCTGTGTCCTTGTTAATCTTCGGAGTCCGACCGAATTCACCCATCACGACCACAAGTGTGTCGTTGAGCAACCCGCGAGTATCGAGATCGGCTAACAGCGCCGAAAATCCTCGGTCCAAGTCCGGAAGCTTCTGATCGAGTCCCTTCCAGATTTGAGCATGATGGTCCCAGCCGCCGTAGTTGACAGTGACAAAACGAACACCGGCTTCGACTAATCGGCGGGCCAATAGGCAGGACTGACCAAACGTTGTCCGCCCATACCGTTCGCGCACACGCTCAGATTCCTGATCAATTGCGAATGCGCGACGAGCATCCGACGATAACAGCAACGACTGAGCTCTTTGGCGAAACTCTTCGTGAGTAGCCAGTTGGTCGTTTCCTTCCACCGTACGTGCGATGTCATCCACGGCTTGCACCAACGACTGCCGACCTTGAATGCGCTTGGCCTCCGAGTCGGTCGCGGCGACGTTTGGCACCTTAAACCCGGTAAAATTTGGATCTCCTGTTTTGAACGACTCGTAGCGCCCGCCAAGGAACGCACTCTTGCCCAATTCCCAGGTGAACGACGGATTGCGTGGAATTGCAAAATACGGCGGCAACGTCCCACGAAATCCAAGTTGATGTGCGACTACGGCGCCGATGGCAGGGTAATCGCCGAACGGTGAGCCGAAACGGCCCGACATCACCCAGTTCGTCGCAGTCTCATGATGATCATTGTTGTGAGCGCCGGATCGCACCAAGGCGACCTTGTCCATCGTGCGGCTCATATGCGGCAGTAACTCGCCGATCTGAAGTCCGGGAACCACGGTCGGAATCGGTTTGTACTTGCCGCGTATTTCAGCCGGTGCATCCGGCTTCAAGTCAAAGCTGTCGTGATGCGACAAGCCGCCGCCCAAATACACGAGTATTGCCGACTTTGCCCGGACTGTATTCTTGGCTGGAGACTCGGCTCGCAGCAACGCCGGCAACGCCAGACCAATGCCGCCGAGAGAGCCGACTCGGAGAAAGTCGCGCCGGGAACCTGGTGACAAGAATACGTCGAGCATAATTACCTAATGGCAGTGTGAGTTGCAGTCGTAAGTTCGCACAGCAACCCGTGACTCAGTGATTGAACAAGAAACCTTTCGTGTTCGTCAACGCCCAAATAATATCCACAGCCAATTCCAGAACATTGCCTTTGCGTTCGTCCAGATAGCGTCGGATCGCCTCTGATTCCTGTTTCGATGGCTTGCGACATACCGAAGCCAGGAACAACTCTTCAATAATCTGGTCAGTCGGCGCCTTTTGCGCGATCAGCTTGCGGACGCGGCCGTCCGGCGACAATATCCGCTGCTGCAATGACTCGGAATTCATCATGACCAACAGGTGAGACATCGTGATTTCGTTTTCACGCTCACAGGCACACGCGGTGACTCGCTTCGACCGGCCCCAATAAGCAAGGAAATCGGAGCCGACTGCCGGGTCGGGCAGTTGCACAGCACGCAATCCAAGAGGATAGCCGGCGAATTGCTCGGGCACGCCTACCGCCTGACTAACGGCATCGCAAAGCACCTCCGCCTGCAGACGTCTGGTGAGGTAATGCGAGTTGAAACGATCGTCGTGCTTATTGCCTTCTTTTGTTGCCGAGTCCAATTGATAGGTACGCGAATTGAGTATGAGCCGCATTACCGATTTCAGGTCGAACTTCGATTGAACCAGATGGCGCTTCAATACGGCGTACGCCTCGGCATTGCTCGGCGGATTCGTCGCGCGCAGATCGTCGACCGGTTCGATCAGCCCCACACTGAAGAAGTGCTTCCACAGTCGATTGACGATAGCGCCCGTGAAGTACTCGTTTTTGGCATCAGTGGCCCACGTCGATAATTTCTGCCGCGGATCTTCGTGCGCCGCAATGTCGATCGCAACGCGGTCAAGCGGTTGTGGTGCGAGGAATCGCCCAGTGCGAGGCTGCGACACGCCGACCGGCCGTTCTTTTTGCTGAGAGTCCGCAATCCGCAATTGTGTGTCACCTTGCAACGGTTCTTTGCGCTCCAGGCGAATCCGGGAGAAGAACGCGGCGAAGTGGTAATAATCATCCTGAGTGTATCGCTCCAGCGGGTGGTTGTGACACTGTGCGCAGCCGATCCGCGTGCCGAGCACAGCCTGAGCAACAGACGCAGCGACTTCGGACATGTGCGCTTCGCGATGTTCACCGACAGTGACGATGAAGTATCCAACTGCGGGGTTCGAGGCCGACGAACCCTGTGCCGTGAGCACGTCGCGGACCAAAGCGTCCCACGGCCGATTGTCCGCAACTTGGCGACGCAGCCACTCATGAAATCGGCGAACGCCTTTTGATCCACGGACATCGTGATCGCGTTCCTTGCGGTTCTGAAACAGGTCGCTCCACTGCAACGTCCAGAAATCCACAAATTCCGGTTGATTCAGCAACTCCTCGATTAGACGAGCCCGTTTGTCGGGACGATTGTCCGACATAAACGACCGATACTGTTCCGGCGTCGGCAGCATGCCGATGACGTCCAGGTGCACACGACGAACAAAGGTTTCATCGTTGGACAAATCGGACGGCTCAATTCCAAGCGCCTGCAACTTGGAGAATACGGCGTCGTCGATCGCATTGTTGCGGTCCGCGAATCGTTCTGGCGGGACTTTGTTCGGATATGGCACGGTGATGATCGTACATGTCACTTCACCCAGAAACGCCGCCCGTACTGCGGTCTCGCCGGATCGCAACGCCCGCACTCGGCCGGCACTATCGACCAAGGCAATGCTGGCGTCGTTCACGTCGAATTTCGAGAGAAACGTGACATCTCGAACTTCGCCGTCGCTGAATTGAGCTTGGACGGTCAGCGTGGTTTCGCCGCCGGCGGAAAGCGTTTGCATTGGCGGTGTCATCGCGATGCGAGTCAGTTGCGGCTCGTTAACGCCGCTTCTTGGTGCGCCGGCGCGAATCCAGTCTTGCAACAGTCGATATTCCTTGCTCGATGAATCGAAGAGCTTTCCGCCCTCATGTCTCGCCAGACCGGATGGTTTAGTCAGCAAGAGGCTTTGTTCCGGGGCGGCGGGATTGGTCCGACGGCCGGCGAATTCACGCGTCATCGAGGCATAATCGGCGTCGGGAGCGAATCCACGCAATGATAGGCGAAAGCCATTCTGCCCTGCGTTTTTCCCATGACATGCGCCTTGGTTACAGCCGAGACGAGTCAAAAGTGGAACGATCTCGTTGGAAAATGATGGTTCCGCTGCTGCTCCGTGAAGTGCCATTAAGCCGAGCGCGAATAGAATCGGCATCGTACTCAGCATGCGGCGCGGCATATGATCACTATTTTCCCGACCAATGTCGTTTGATCAGTCAGTTTCGGCAAGGAATGAAACCTAAGGCGGGGACCAACTTCTACCTTCAACTCTAACGTGAGTCTACATTTCCGGCAAGGCGGCATGTGCACCGCGTGGCATGTCGTTCGATTGAAGGTACTACTCGGTCTCGACGAATTGCATTTCGAATGTCACATGTTTGGATTCTCCCGGCTGCAAGACTTGCATTCCGTGTCCAGAGACTGTCAGATTCATGGCATCGGTCGGACATGTGTACGGTTCGAGGCAAATTGCTTGACGATGCGGCGGATTGAAGACAACGAGTTCTTTGAATTGCGGAGACGTGTGCAAATTCAGTCGCCGCGAATTGGAGTAATAGATCGAGCCGGCAGTGACTAGCCAATCGGCGCCTTCGATTGGCAGGTTCGTGTAGAGATCGTCGCAATTCAACTCAGTGATTCGGCGCGGTTGTCGCAAGTCTCGATTTGCATCCACCGCCAAAATGTTGCCGGTCGGTAGATATTGGTCGAGTTCCCAATATGAGTCTGCGGCAAGCTGAACTTCCTCGCCGCTATCGGTCAGTTTGAAATAGGGATGGTATCCAAGTCCCCACGGCAGCGGTTCTTCGCCCATGTTCTGAACGACGGCAATGAATGACAGCTTGGTTGGCTTGAATTCAATGTTCAACCGCAGGCGATATTCCCCCGGCCAAAGGGCCGCGACGTGCGGAGCGTTTAGCTTTGGTTCAAAAACCATCAACAAGTTTGCAGAATTGGCGTTGGTATCGAAATTCGCGACGCTCCATGGACTTCGACAAGCAAACCCGTGGATTGCATGCAGTTGCTGGGGACAGTTGATCGGCAACTGAAACTGTCGCCCCTGCCAAACGAATCGCCCATTGCGAATGCGGTTTGGGAATGGAAACAAGACGGGAGTGCCGCTGCGGGTCGGGATTGGATTCATCTCCCAGTCCGGCGCTGCATACAACAGTTCCATTGGACCCTTACGCGATGCAACCGTCCATCGTAAGCAGTTGCCGCCCATTGACGGCCAGACCTCGGCGAATGAACCGGCAGTGTCCATCAGGCGATAAACTGTGTGTTCGCCGCCGCCAGCGAAACGTTGTTCGGACTGCACCCGATAGGCCATAGTGGCTCGCTCGAAGGAGTAAGCATTGTGCCAACGCTTCATGCGGACGTGTTGCTGGATTACACGCGGCGGCTGTTCATGGCCAGCGGAGTGCCGGCAGCGGAGGCCGATGTAGTAAGCCGCAGCCTCGTCGACGCGAATCTTCGCGGCCATGACTCCCACGGTGTCATGCGTATTCCGCAGTATCTCGACACCATGCGCGAAGGAAAAATGGTTTCCGGCGTCGCGCTGGAGATACTCGATGAATCGCCGGCTCTTGTCGCTGCGGACGCCAACTGGGGCATCGGACAGGTGCAAGCGCACCGACTGTTGGACATCCTTTTGAAAAAAGCGATGGACGTCGGAGTCGCTGCAGGTACTTTGCGCCGCTGCGGGCACATCGGGCGACTGGGCGAGTATGCCGAACGCGCTGCGGCAGCAGGCATGGTTTTGATCGGCTCCGTCAATTCGCACGGTCGCGGAAACCGTGTAGCGCCTCCCGGCGGCGTTGCCGGCCGCATCAGCACCAATCCACTCTGCATCGGAGCGCCAACGCCAGGCGACCCGTTGGTGTTGGACATTGGCACCAGCGTGTGCGCCGAGGGAAAAGTGCGTGTCGCATTTCAAAAAGGCGAGCGCATCCCGGAGGGATGGATTCAGGATGCGAACGGCAATTCGACTACCGACCCTGCGGTTTTGTACCGCGAGCCAATCGGATCGATGTTGCCGTTAGGCGGCACACAATCCTACAAGGGATTCGGCCTGGGACTTCTGCTTGATGCCTTATGCGGCGGACTTTCCGGCGGGTTATGCAGCAAGCCCGACGCTCCGGCGTATGTCGGCAACACGGTGTTGTTCGTGTTAATGAACACCGCTCGATTTGCCGGTGCGAGTCACTTCTTGGCCGAGACAGGCGGACTGGCCGATTATGTTCGTTCTTGCCCTCGTGCCGAGGGAGTAGCAGCGGTTCAACTGCCGGGCGATCCCGAGCGCAATGCCTTTGCGACTCGCTCGAAGTTCGGCATACCTGTACCTGATGGACTCTGGAATTCGCTCAGGGAAGTCGCCGTTCGACTGCGAGTTTCACAGCCGAATTGAAGCGCCGCCTTGTGAAAGCAATGAACGATACGTAGGATAACAACGTATTACGAAGTATTCCCAAGGAGTCGATCATGCGGAAACTTCGCAACTGGGTCGTGGCGATTGTTGCAGGTGTTTTGATCCTTGTCCTTCTCAGTGGCTGCCCGAAACCACAGGATCCGTGGCCGGAAGGGTCAGGCTTGAAGGTGCTGGCGTCGTTCGCGCCGCTGCATTGCTTCGCGCTAAACGTGGCTGGCAATGACGCGACCGTCTTGCCGTTGATGACCGAGCGTGGCCCGCATCATTTCAGTGATTCGCCGCAGGATGTACTGAAGCTCAAACGTGCGGAAATCTTTTTGATCAACGGCCTGGAACTGGATAATGCCGTCGCCAAAAGGATGGTGCGCGCCGGCGGAAACCGCGATGTGCGAGTGTTCGCTGCGGCAGAGAGCTTGCCAAAGGAGAAGCTGCGAGAAGGAGTTTGCAACTGCGCAAAAGACGGCGACGACGACCATCACGACCACGCACACGGCAAGTATGACCCGCACGTGTGGCTGGGCATCCCGGAAGCAATACACATGGTCGAACAAATCAACGCTGCTTTCAAACAAGAAGATCCTGCTCATGGCGACGCCTATCGACAACGAACGGAAGACTATGTCTCCCGGCTCAAGAAGTTGCAAGTTGACGGCGTCGAAATGCTCAAGACCAAGAAGGAACGCAAGATTGTATCGTTTCACGATTCGCTGCATTACTTCTGCCGCACTTTCGATCTGACCGTTGTGGACAGCATCGAGATTGCGGCAGGGACTGAACCTGGATCGAAGAAGCTCACCGACCTCGTCAATTTGTGTCAGAAAGAGAATGTGCGGTTCATTGCGGTCGAACCACAGTACCCTTCCAATACATCGGCAAAGACGATTCTGACGGAGCTTCGCAAGATGGGAATCGAGGCAGAGTTTGTCGAGATCGATCCGCTTGAAACTGCGGCGGCCGGCGATCTGACGACTGACTTTTATGAACGCAAGATGCGAGAGAACCTACGAAACCTGGCTGACAAATTGAAATGAGCCAACCGCTTCTTTCATTGCGCGACGTCCACGTCGAATTGGGCGGCGTCCGCATTCTCAAGGGAGTCACCACCGGGATCGAGCGCGGAAAAATCACTGCGCTCATCGGCCTCAACGGCTCCGGTAAGACGACACTGTTGCGGGCGATCCTCAACGAGTCGCCGTATCGCGGTGAAATCCGCTTTCATTGCGGTCACGATCACTCGCGCCCAACGCCGGAGCACATCGGCTATGTACCGCAAAAGCTCAACATCGACGTTCGCTTGCCGCTGACTGTTCGAGACTTGCTTGCCCTCGCGCTGCAGCGTTGGCCGCTGTTCCTCGGAATTCGTCGCCGAACCAACGAATTGATCGAACTCATCATCAAACGGGTCAACGCTCGGCCCGATTTGCTGGATAAGCCCGTCGAGAAAATCTCCGGCGGGGAGTTGCAGCGCGTGCTTCTGGGGCTGGCGCTGCAACCGGAACCCGAGTTGCTCCTGTTGGATGAACCGGCTGCGGGCGTCGATTTTCAAACTGACCACCACTTTTATGAACTACTTTCAGATGTCAACAGACAGACCGGCGTAACGATCCTGCTGGTGTCGCACGAATTGAGCGTCGTTTCACGTCATGCACATCATGTTCTCTGCCTGACCGACGGGCAAATCCGGTGCGAGGGTTCGCCGGGAGAAATCTTGACCAGTGAAAGTCTGAAAGGAATATTCGGCAGCGACAAAGGCGTGTTCGGCCACGGCTCACACGATCATGGCCCACAGTGCAAGCACGAATAACAAAACCTGCGGCTCAGAATCGTCTGAGCCGCAGGCAGAAGGTATATTAGCTCGGTTCAACCGACTTCTTGCATCGCTTCATCGAGCGGCGGCCAATCCTTATCGGTGCCTTCGTCTTCGATCAATCGCAGCTGGCTGTCCGAAATCCGGAATTGTTGGATGATGTTCTGCCGCGATTGGGCAATGGACATCGTGCTTTCATCTTGCATCAAGGTCAGCGCTCGGAAGATTTCGCGGCGCTGTTGCAAACTGAGTCGTTTCTCTCGCATCCCCAAATCCCCGATACGACTTTCAAACTCACGTGCATCACCCCTTGCTCAGCACGCGGGTCTCAACCGTATTACTTTCAGTATACGCAGCCCGCTTGCACCAAAGGCGACAAAACCTGTTTTTTGCAAGCAGTTGTGGCAGCGAGTCGTTATCCTGTCGAGGAATTAAGGATTGTTGGCCACAGATCGAATTCCTTCTTGAGGGGTGAGGATTTGTAATGACCAGGATTAAATGTCTGTATTTGACCACACTGCTGATGGTGTTGGCTTCTTGGTTTTCAACTGCAGCACAAGACCCGCCATCCGCAACGAGCCGGCGGTTGAAGATCGTTCGAGACCAGGTGCAAGATCAAATCGACAAGCTTGAAGAAACCTACCGTTACTTGCATACCCATCCGGAGCTTTCTCTGCAGGAGGTGCAAACGGCCAACCGACTCGCGAAAGAACTCGAATCGCTCGGCTTTGATGTCACCACTAAGATCGGCGGCACCGGCATCGTCGGGGTGCTCAAGAACGGACCTGGTCCCACCGTCCTCGTTCGCACCGACATGGACGCTCTTCCGGTAACAGAAAAAACCGGTGTCTCCTACGCCAGCAAAGTGCAGGCGCGAGATCGATCCGGCACACTCGTTGGCGTCATGCATGCATGCGGGCATGACATTCACATGACATGTTGGCTTGGGACCGCAAAGACGCTCGTGGCGCTCAAGAGCCAGTGGAGTGGCACACTGGTGTTTATCGGTCAGCCGGCCGAGGAAATCGGCGTCGGCGCACGCGCCATGTTGCAAGACGGGCTCTTCAAACGATTACCAAAGCCTGACTATGCGTTGGCACTACACGCTGAGGCACGATTGCCGGTAGGGCATATCAACTACTCGCCTGGCCTCGCATTGGCGAATGTGGACACTGTGGACATTGTGGTTAAGGGAAACGGCGGACATGGCGCAGCACCGCACACGACCGTCGATCCCATTGTGCTCGCCGCCCGAATCGTGCTCGACCTGCAGACCATTGTAAGCCGGGAAATCAATCCGACTGACCCGGCAGTTGTGACGGTCGGCTCAATTCACGGGGGGACAAAACACAACATCATACCGAGCGATGTAAAGTTGCAGTTGACCGTTCGTACGACCCGAGACGAAGTGCGAAAACACGTTCTTGACGCAATCGAACGAATTGCCAAAGCGGCTGCCACCGGCGCTCGCGCTCCGGAACCTTCAGTAACCGTGAATCACGATGAATTTACGCCGGCGTGCGTCAACGACACAGCCTTGGCGCGAAAAATCACTTCAATGTTTGAGGAAATTCTCGGCAAAGAAAGAGTGCACGAGCGGCCGCCGATTATGGGCGGTGAAGATTTCGGCCGTTATGGCCGTGAGGGTGTGCCCATCTTCATGTACTTTCTCGGCACAATCGACGAGGCTCGCTGGGAAAATTCCTTGAAGCCGGGCGCCAAGTCTTTGCCGTCGATGCATTCTGACAGTTACTATCCGACGCCCGAGCCGAGCATACGAGTCGGTGTAACGACACTGTCAATGGCCGTGCTGAATCTTGTAGGCAAAGAAATGAAATAATGGCACTTACAAAACTGCCCCCCGAATGGGTGTTTGTGACGCTTCGTGATTAGGTCGCCGGCATCAGTGCCGCGACAATCCAAGCCGTAACAAACATCAGAAGGGGAACCAAATGGCACGTATCTGGGCTGCCGGAATTGTTGCGATCCTGACGATTGCTGGAAGCACGGTCGCCGAGGACAAATTTCAGAAGTTCACATCGGCAGAAGGTCGTTTCAGTGCCGACATGCCGGGTAAGGTGACCGCGAGCAGCAAGACGACGCCGGGCGGACTGGAGATTCACTACCTTGATAGTCAATTAAGCATCTTGGAGCGATTCCAAGTGCGCTACGTCGATTTCTCGGGATCGGTCTTTCGAGGCAGGGATCCGCAGAAACTCCTCAAACTCTATCAGGAAGGCGAGTATCGCGGCGACAAAGTCTTTTCAGAGAAGGTTACTGAGGTTGGAGCGAACAAACTGCCCGGCCTGGAATACAAAGTGGAATCGCTTGTCGAGGTCAATGGCTCGAAAGTGCCGGTCTTTCATCGCGAACGTATCTTCTTCGTAGGTACGCGTCTTTATGTCGTGCGATGTCGGGTAGTAGTCAACAAGAACTTGTTGGACTCGAAAGAAGCGACCCGTTTCATGGACTCGTTCGCAGTGGCGCCGTAGAAACCAACTCAAACCAACATAGGAATGGTGTCAGGAACCGACCTTGCAATCGGCTCCTGACGCTATCGTTGTTGTTTGTAGGATTAGTACCGAATTCCAGTTGTCAAAAGGAAGTTCAAGTCTTGCAGCGTGCCGTTCGAGCCGGGCAGGATGTCGCTCCAAGTGACCGAGTACTCACTGCGGAAGCCGCCGAACCAAGTCCAGCCATCCATGTTGACTTCATAAGTAAGATGTGCGCCCCAGTACCCGGCGCCGTAAACGTCGTAACGTCGCATGAAATTGTCAGCGGCAACCGGGAATGCGGTACGCAGATTGGCCCGCATGCCGCCCCAACGGCCGCCGGTGTCCACGCCGACGCGGAGATTGGAACCAGATTGGCCTGTCAGACCGCTATTGTAGATGAACCAGTCACGGCCAATTCCCAAAGCAAGGTAGAAACGGTGCAGGTGTTCGACACGAACGGGAACTCCGAACAGGTCGAAGAGCGGCGCACGACTTGATTGCCAGTCATAGATGTAGCCGGCGCCGTAATGCACGATCCATGCCGCCGACCGGGCGTCATTGATGAAGGCGACGGAATTCGCCCGCAGGTCGAGCATCCAACCGGCGGTCAACTGCCCTGTTAAGATGCCGCCGCCGATGGGAAGGCTTGGACCGGTGAACAGCGATAATTCCTGACCGATGGGGCCGTCAGCATTTCCGGTGTTGGCGCTCATAACGGAGTCACGGCGAAGCCACCGTGGACTTGTGTACGTCATGCTGGGTTCGGTGAGCAGACCGGACAACGGGCCGGTTTGGCCTTCAGCCGGTGGAAGTTCGGCGGGCCGGCCCGGTTGTGCAAGGCACAGCGAAGCCGACGCCAAAACAATCATCGAGGCCAACTTCCAACGATATTTCGCAACCATGCCGTCCTCACTCAGTCGATACGGCGCGCGGCAATGTAACTCATACGGCGATGCCAACGAGAATAGCCGTCCTCACCATATCGGTCGGCAAAGCTGGTAAACTTTACCGATTTCGCCGGTAATATCGGCTGTACGATGCGATTGGAACAACCGAGTAGCCGCAGAGATGGGTAGCGGTAAGAAAGGCAAAGGGGGCAAGGGTGACTGTATGAACTCGCTGGAAGTGGAAATTCGCGATCTTGACGAGGCCAGGCGATTCATCGTTCAGGGGCTTTGGTTTCAGCGCGTCGTTGTGCCCCCAGCACCGGAGCACGTTCCGTTGTGTCTGGAATGGGGCCTGGAGATCGCGTCCAGCGGCGATGCGCTGCCGCCGTTGGGTTTTGTCGCCGACGTGGGACTCGTGGCATTCAATCTCGATCGCGGCAAGCGTCGTCGTCAGGACGCTGCACCGATTCCGGGGCTTTCGTCAGTCCTGGGCCGTACATACGAGGACCATGTACTGGGCAAGTTGTACGGTGATTGGACTTTTGAACATGCATGCGACGCATTGCGACGATATGAAAAAGGGCGCGACTGGGCGCGAGGCCTTGCGTTTCTATTCCGTCAATTCCGGCGGCGGGTCCCGAGCTTGGGCGTGCTCTTGTCGCCTTCGTTGATTCGCGGGCTCATGGAGCAGCCTGCCGACGAGACACTGAAACTGGGATTTGATTCCATCACAAAGACCGGCCCGATGCCGCTTATCGAGGCGTGCTACCAGTCGCTTGTCGAGGCGGCGCGGCGAATGCCGGAAATCTTGGATGAAGCGGATTTGGCGGCACTGCGCAACGGCATCGCATTGGCGCCGGAGGGCCAGCGGCTAGCCCACGAACTTGTGATACACACCTCGACCGAACTGCTGCAATCACTTCCTGAACAAAAAGTGGCTCCGCTGCCGGGCCGTCGCGAAATCGCGACGAAGGTTCTGGACGAGGACACGTATCCAGTCGGCGGATTTGCAGCTATCACGACGCGTGGATCGATTGAGAGCTTGATGCACTCGCAGTTGGCATTTATGGAGCCTGGCGTCAGACCCGACCTGTTCGATCTGAAGTACTTGCGAGACGAGTTGTACTATTACTCGCGAGACGAGAATCAGTTCCTGCGGCGGCGGCGGTCGTTCGTGATCGTCCTGTATCCGGACCTGGTTCGTGCAAGGTTCAAGGATCCCGAGTCGAACAGCCAGCGAATCATCATGCTGATGGGGTTCTTGTTGGCGGCATTTCGACGACTTTGTCAATGGCTCAGCAGCGATGCATTGCGATTCGACTTTCTCTTTCTTCACGAGCGGGGTGCAACGCCTCTTACCCATGAGATTCAACTGTTTCAGTTCTTGTTTCGTGATCAAATCGAGAATCGTACTGTAGGCGTTTCCGCTGCGGCATCGATCGATGCCGTGATTTCTCATTGTGCCGCACTTGGTTCGCGAAGCGAATGCCATGTGTTGACGGCGGCGATGCGGGATGAGCCGATTGAGGCTGACGGCGTGGTCGTCTCTCGTTTGAGTCTAGCGAATCCAACGCCGGCGATCGCGGACGACGTTGAATCGGAACCGGTCGAGCAACCAACATGGAACGATGCGATGGAAAGGCTTCTGCGATTGTGGGTCTGAACGAAAGTTTACTTGAGAAACTGCGAACGAATACGGCTAAGCGAGGACAACGAGCGCTTGGCGGCGCTGTTGTGATCGATTAGCCCGCAATGCGGGAACTGATGTGCCTCGGCGTCGGAATAATGCACCCAATTCACCGCATTGACGAACGGCCGGCTTAACGCAATCGTGGCGGCTTGCTCGGCCCATAGCGATTGTTCTTCGGGTGTGAAGCCGTTGTGCCAGACGCCCGCGGAAACCCTCCAGTCTGACCTGCCTGTTGGGTCGGCCGCATTCGACGAAGGGAATCCAAGTGTCACCTGGAGTGGAGCGCCAAGCGTCGAATAATGATCGAGGATTCGAGCGAGTTCGAGCAAGTCGCGGCAATAACTTCCGCGCGGCGTGACGCCCGGAACGATTTCGACATCCACCGCGGCAAAGCGAAGCCCAGCCCGCAACAGCTGATCAAGAAACACGAGCGGTGAATAGGTAAAATCTTCGTGTGCGAGATACTCGCCCCAGGGTTGAACAACGCCGACAACGAGATCGAGATTAGGATTGAGGTGAAGAGCCGTTTCGGCGAGCTTTGCCGTCAAAAACAGGGTCTCGTCTTCGTTCACGCTCAGAAAGTCGGCGCGATTGCCGCCGGATGTCAAGTGCCAGCGTTTGATTCGGTCGCCGAATCGGTTAACGACCGTCTCGACGTAATCGCACATGAAATTGGCAATGTTAGGAATATCGCCTTCCCAGAGCGCAAGCCAGTCCGGAAGATTGCCTCCGGAAAAATCGATAAGCGGTCCGGCGGTTACATTCAGCTTTCGTGAAAGCGCCCAATCGAGCAACCGGCCGGCGTGGTCCCATTGATACTTTGATTCTGTCGGTTCAATCTCTCGCCAGTTCAACGTCATGCAAACCGTGTTGAATGTGTCGATGAATTCCTCTGCAAGCGATGGAATCTGGCTGAGGTGGCAACCGAACCCGGCGTCAAGCCGCCGATTTGGAGGGAGTCGCCGTTGCAGTTGCAACAGCGAAAATTGCGGGACGAATTGGTCGATCAACTTGCATGTGTCGCGCAGCACTTGATCAGATAGCCGATTAAGGTCCTCCGGCGACTCTGCTGAAAGCGTTTGTGCAAACTGCGTATTGAGCCGACGAAATTCGTCGAGTATCGACTCCGGCAATCGTGTCCCTTGCGGAGGCCATTCGGCAAGTGCGTTGCGAAGTTGGTTCAGCTTGCCACGAGCGAGTTCCAGGCCGGCGGAGTACGGCTGATTACTTTCGATCAGAGTCGCAGTTTGCAACATGAGACGGCCGCAATCGCCGACGCACCATGGTGTGATCCAATAGCCGCTTTCGTCGACGTTTCGGCTCAGTTCCAGGGCAGTGCCGTTAAGTTTGACATGAGTCAGCGAGGGTGAATTGTCGAATCCTCCAGCAAGACATGAATGCTTAAGTTCCGAAGTGAGATCGGCGGGAAGCTGTTTCGGTAATTCGAAGCACATCTTTCCCATGGAATCGAGCCGATCGATACTTGGTTGCCAGCGGATCGCACTTGGGTGCCGTGCCGGAATTATAGGGCAGCGGCTCCAAACGCTCAAACGGAATTCGTGGATCGCGCGATGATGGCTATCCCCAGGCGGTTCGCCAATGCAATCACATCGGCCTCGTCAAGAAGTATCGTCTTGCCGGCCTCAATTGCAAGTACAGCGCCGCCGGCCTCGTGCAATGTTAAAATCGTGTTGACGCCCACGGCCGGCACGTCAAAGCGCATATCCTGCTGAGGCTTCGCCGTCTTCACGACTGTGAATCCACCTCTTGGGCAAAGTTGGCCGGCCCGCCGAATTGCCGCGTCGGTTCCTTCAATAGCCTCGACCGCGAGAACCGCTTTTTGACGAACGGCGACGCTCTGGCCAATGTCGAGCGCGCCCATGGTGCGAGCGACCTGCCAGCCGAAATGAATATCCGCAAGTTCGCTCGCCGAAGGCGTTCGATGCGTCAACACGCCTTCGCGTACCAGTAGATTAGGACAAAGGTCCAACGCGGACCGGCACTCAAGTCCGTCCTTTTGAAATTCCTTGACAATGCTCATGAGAATTGAATCGTCTCCGTTATCTTTGCGACGGCTGTACCACCATCGTAACGTGCGAAGATCGGGCCAATGCCGAAGAAACCACCAACGTCTGCCGATTACGACGCGATGATCGACTTTGCCGGCCATCATCCACCTGCGCACGCGGTGCCTGCGGAAGCAAGCGATCATGCGGCCGACACGCGCCAACCCTGACCAATAGAAAGTCGAAGCCAAGTGCTGTAGTTCCGGGCTGGCCGCATCTCGTACGGCGACGCAAACGAGCGGAATGCCGAGCGTACCTGCGTGTTCTGCAACCGCTACCGGAAACCTCCCAGCGCCGGCCAAGAGCCCTAACGGTTCATTTGACACAATGGACGACATTGGTGGCTAAGTCTCGTCGGTGATTCCAAGCTGTTTAGTTACGCGTTGCAACTGACGGCGCATCTCAGGCAGTTTTTCCCAAGACATCATGATCCGCTTGGCTGTCAGAATCGGCAGCGCCGGGGAACCGAGCATGTTGGCTCCATCAGGCACGTCCTTAGTGATCCCGGCCTGGGCGCCGATGACAGCTTTGGCGCCGACATGCACATGGTCGACGATACCAGCTTGGCCGGCAACAATCACATGATCACCCGTGCCGGACGAACCGGCGATCCCGCATTGGCTTACCAGAACGTTGTGAGCGCCGATGCGGCAGTTGTGCCCGATCTGCACCAGGTTATCGATTTTGGTGCCGCGCCCAATTTTCGTCACTCCAAACGTCGCGCGATCAATCGCAGAGCAAGCGCCGATTTCAACGTCGTCTTCGATTTCAACAGAACCGAGCTGCGGAATCTTTTCAAGCGCTCCGTCTTTCGGTCGATAGCCGAAACCGTCTGCGCCAATCACACTGTGAGCATGAACGACGACGCGAGAGCCGATGACGGTGTCGTCGTACAGAACGACTTGGGGATGAAGCACAACCGAATCGCCCAATTTGCAGTTGTTGCCGATCGTCACGCCGGCGCCAATGCGACAATTCTCGCCAATAACGGAATCTGCGCCAATCACAGCGAATGGTTCAACGCGGCTGCCCTGCCCTACGACCGCCGATGGATGTACGCAGGCACGCGGGTGAATCCCCGAAACGGCTGTTGACGATGAGCCTCGCAAAACCCGGACGATTGCAACAAATGCTTGCAGCGGATCCTTCACTCGAATGTGCGCTTTGCCGGATATCGTCGCCGATTTCGGTACGACTGCCGCTATTGCCGGGCAATGATGCACTTCCAAGAGGTGCTTTTCATCCGCCGCGAAAGTGATGTCGCCTGGCTGAGCATCGGTAAGGGGGCGAGCATGATCGATCAACGTATCGCCGTCACCGACAAGTTCGCCACCGACGATGTCTGCCAGTTCCTGAAGTTTGGTGCTCACGGTAGCGTCCTTTCAACCGTGGTAAGCCCGAGCATCGAGGGGGAATCTTATCGCAACCGCCCTCAGCGCTGCAATGCGACTTTGCTGCCGAATGCAGAATCGCGACTTCAGTGAAATTTCAGCATCGCTGAACGAATCTAGATGACGACGGGTTTGCCGAGCCTTCGGCGAAGCGTCGCGATCTGTCCGGCGTGCATCATTGGATGATTAGCAATCAGTGAGAGCACAGCGCCGTGCGTTGGCGCGAAGTCCTTCATTCGTCCTTCCGTAGCAGTATCCAGCAGTGAGTCAGGGTAAGCGTCGAGAATCTTGAGTATGTTGTCACGGGACTTCTTATATGCGTCGAGGTATTCCGCTTTGCTTCGATAACCGCCGGCAGGATCTTTGGCGGCGGCTGCCGCTGAGTGTTGATCAGCCCAACCAGCCGGAAGTTCGATTCCGCTCACGGCGGTCAAGTAATTGAGGAGCGATTGCTCCGACTGAATGAGATGGCCCATCTGCCAGGCGATGGGATTGGCTCCCGGCCCTGGGCGCTGCAGTATCTCCTCATCGCTCAGATCTGCGAGGTATGCCTTGATCACATAGTCGTTGGTTCGCAACAGGCCTCGAAGCACGTCTTTTGCGGTCATGGTCGGTCTCTCGTTGATGCATTGGTGTTACATGTCTGATGCTAATGTTATGTACTGTCGAAGCGAATCAATATTGGGCAGTTCTTGACCGTTGGCATTCGTTCGGGACAATATCTTAATGAACGATGGAATGAGGTGATCATGTACGAGCGCATGATCTGTAAATGCGGACACGAATGGAATGTCGAAATTCGCACCGATGCGGAGACCACGGATGCGACGCTTCGGTGCCCGAAATGTCGCGCACAAGCAAACCGGCTGAAAGCGCCGATCATCGACGCTTATGCCGCTACTTTGCCGCCACGCGACGGCACATCGCAATCAACGTTTACCGGCAAGCCTGCTGAAGAGAAGAACGGAAAACCGCCGCCTGCCCAGATTCAGGGTTTTGACATTATTCGAGAGCTGGGTCGCGGCGGCATGGGCGTCGTTTACCTTGCACGACATCAAAAGCTAGGCCGCCTGGTTGCCCTGAAGATGGTGTTGTCCGGCAGCCACGCCGGAGAAACGGAGCGGTCGCGATTTCAAGCAGAGGCTGCCGCCGTTGCGAGGCTGCAACATCCAAACATCGTTCAGATTCACGAAGTCGGCGAGAGCGAAGGCCGGCCATACTTCTGCCTCGAGTTTGTCGATGGCGGCAGTTTAGCCGATCAGCTCAAAGGCAATCCCATTCCTGCGCGCGAGGCGGCGGCATTTCTCGCACCATTGGCGAGGGCCGTTCAGGCTGCACATGCTCAAGACCTTGTCCATCGAGACCTGAAGCCCGCAAACATACTGCTGCGGCGTGAAGTCGGCGCGCACTGCGCGGATGGAGTAGACCCAGATCGCGTGCCTTTGACTGCATTCCAACCGAAAATCACGGATTTTGGCTTGGCCAAGAATCTCGAAGCTCAAGGCTCACAAACTCAAAGCGGCACCGTGCTTGGCACTCCCAGCTACATGGCTCCAGAACAGGCCGGCGGGCACTCTCGCCTTATCGGCCCTTCGACGGATGTGTATGCACTGGGCGCGATTCTCTATGAGATGATGACGGGCCGGCCGCCGTTTCGCGGCGAGACGCCGCTCGACACTGTTTTGCAAGTCATGAGCGACGAACCGGTCAAGCCGTCAGTGCTGCAGCCCAAATGCTCGCGCGATCTTGAAACGATCTGTTTGAAGTGTCTCGAAAAGGACGCTCGGAAGCGCTATGCCGGCGCTCAAGACCTTGCGGATGATTTGCAACGCTTCCTGGACAATGAACCAATTGTGGCGAGACCGGTCGGTGTCGTCGGTCGAACTGTGCGCTGGTCGCGGAGGCATCCGGGCGTCGCCGCTCTGTTGGGCTTAATCGGAGTGCTTCTGACGACCAGTTTCTTAATCGTTCTTGCGCTGTGGCGGCGGGCAGAAGCCGATCGTGCCGTAGCAATTGAGGATCGAAAGAAGGCTGCGAAACAAGAAGAGCGAGCACGATCTAATCTCGGCCTTGCGATTGAGGCGGTCGACCGAATGTTGACACGAGTGAGCGACGAAAAGCTTGCGTACGTGCCGCAGTTTGAGGACGAGCGCCGCAAGATTCTTGAGGAAGCCGTTGCGTTCTACCATAACTTTTTGACGCAAGATGAATCGGATCCCGCACTGCGTCGAGAAATGGCGCGGGCCTACTTCCGACTGGGAAAAGTGTTTATGGGCCTCGGGAAACTGCAGCAGGCGCAAGATTCCTTCGGTCGAGCGCGGCGGTTTCAAGAGAGTTTGGCAGCCGAGTTCCCCAACGATCCTGTACATCGAGGCGATCTCGCTCTGACGCTGGGCTACTCCGGCGACACTTTTCGATTGCTGGGCAGTACTGCCGAAGCTGACCCTCTTTATGCTCGCGCCGTTGAATTGGCGGAGAGGCTGGTCCGTGAACATCCCAATGAGTCGTCGTACCGCCAAATCCTAGCGGAAGTCGTACAGCAACAGGGCCGGCATTTTTTCCAGACTCGCCGCCTCGAAGAAGCTGAATCGAGTTTCGAGCGCGGCCTCGTCGAATTGCGTAGGTTGCTTCAAGACAATCCAGGTGAGTACAAAACCCGAGTTCAGTATGCCGATGCTCTGGCTTTCCTTGGTTACTTCCAACAGAACCTCCGTAACTTCGGGCCAGCAGAGTCAAACCTCAAATTGGCGATTGGGGAGTTCGAGTCGCTCATTCGCGAGCACCCGCAACACAAACGTGAATGCGACACCAAACTCGCCAATGCTCGAATGTACCTTGCATTCACCTACTCGTCGATGAATCGGGCCGCAGACGCAGACGCCTTGCTTAAGCAAGGCGTGACCACTTTCGAACAACTGGTTCGCGACTATCCGAAGTCACCGAATTATCGCTTCATTTTGGCTCGTGGACATCAGTCGATGGCTGCAAGGATTCGCCAAAGCGAAAAGCCGGAGCAAGCTGAGGTTTCGCTTAAATCGGCGATAGGCACGCTTGAACAACTCGATCGCGAGAACCCGGAAGCGTTCTATCAGGCCTTGACTCTGCGTCAGTGTTATCGGGAGCTTGGCCAATTGTATGCCGCTCAAAATAAGCTCGATGAAGCTGCAGTCCTTATTCGCAAAGCGGTTGAACATGCGGAACAAGACGAACCAATGTTCCCCAAAAACTCTCCGACGCGGATGGAGCTCGACGGACACCGGCTTGTGCTTTCGCAGTTCTTCTCGAGTCAAGGCAGACATATTGAAGCGATCAAGGTGCTCGATCAGGCAATCGCACACAATCGATCACTCGATCGCAAGATGCCTGGCGTCGAGTTTCAACTTCAGGGTCTGCGAATGCATCGTGCGGTTGCCTTGGCGGCTTCAGGCGATCATGTGTCGGCATTGGCCGAAGCGGAACAAGCGGTTGGGCCGCCGTCGAAAGACGGTGTCGGACAATACAATCTGGCATGTGTTTATGCTTTGTGTTCCGTTGCCGTTCGGGCCGATCAGAAACTGCCGACGGAATTGCGGCAGCAACAGTCACACAAACTCGAAGATAAAGCAATCGAGATATTGAAGAGTTTGCGTTCAACCGGGTACTTCAAGAACCTTGGCAATGTTCGTCAACTGATGCAAGACACCGACCTTGATGCACTTCGAACGCGACCTGATTTTCGAAAGTTCGTTGAGGAGTTTCCCGTCCGCCCAAAACAACCGATGGGTAAGTGAACTATGCCGGAATTGCTTCGCTGCGTTGCGTCAGACAGCATCATCACTGGTTGGGACTTCAGCACCGGCGCCTCAAAGTGCGTCGCCTATGGCATCGATGGATCGACGATCGCCGAAGTCAGGTTTCCGACAGATTTGTATCGAGAGGGCGGCGTGTCGGAATTGAGTTTGATGTTGCTGGAAGGGCAGGTGCGATCAACCACTCGAGGCATCGCTGCCGAGTTGCGTCAGCGCAATCGACTGCACAACTGGATCGCGGGCGGCATCTCCGCGACGCATCACACCGCCGGGCGCATTGACCGTTTAGGCAACTCTATTCGTCGAGCAATTTGCTGGAACGACTATTCCCTCGAGCCATTCCATCGAATCGGCCTCGAGCGACTCGGCGGGCAGGATGCGGTCAGGCAGCGCGTTCATGGTCCATGGGCGATCCGGTACACGCTTAGTCACTTGCTCAAGGATGAGGCGGTTCTGTCGCGTGCAGACTGGGAACGCACGTACAAGGTGCTGCCGCATGCTTCTTTGGCCATCGGATATTTGACCGGCCGTTTTGACGTCGTCAGTGTTTCCTCAGCGGCATCAACGGGAATCATGGATTTGAATTCGAATCAATGGTGTCCCGCAATGCTCGATGCGCTGGCAGATCTGGATTACAGAGTTTTGGCGGCGCAACAGTTGCCCGAGATCATTCAAGACATGAACCAACCGATCTCGCCGATCGCGGAGCAACTCGCTTCGGAGATAGGCCTCGATCAAGCATCGCGACCACTTGTTTTTCCACCGTCGGATGATCAGGCGGCCGGATTAATTGGCGGCGGCGCCGTCCAGCCAGGTGAATTTGCCGTGATCCTAGGCAATTCCGCGGTGGTCAATTCCAGTTCCGGCACATTACCGAAGCCGGATAGTACGTTGGATTGCATGAAGCTCAACTGGGGACCATTCCTTTGGATGCGCTGCTACAACAACGGCGCACAGTTCTTGGACCTTGTCGTCGGGCGAAACCCGGATTGGTCCGCACTTGAAGCGGGAGGCCGCAGCGTTGCCGCCGGCGCGGGCGGAATTCAGGTTTTACCGTTTGCGTATCCTGAGCCGTCGAGAGGAGTGCATTGTGAGTTGTTTCGATGGCTGCCGGAGGAACCATCGGCAATGCCTGTCCGATATCGAGCCAGCCTCGAAGCTTTGGCGTATTTGATGCGAATGGGCGTCGAGGAGCATCGCAATGCCGGCCAACAAGTGCGAAGCGTAACCGTGTCGGGAGGCATCGCACGGAGCAACCTCATGTGTGATATTCTCGCGTCCGTACTCAACGTCACGTTGAGACGATTGCAATCCGATGAAGGCCCGGCACTGGGCGCTGCCGTAACCTCGTTGGTGGCCGTTGAGAACCATCGCCGTCGGCAGCAAAAAATCGCTCACGAATATCGTGCTGAAGACGCCGTCGCACAAATGGTACGCTTTCGCGAGCCAGTGCAACCCGTGGAAGCATGGGTACGAATATACGAGGAAGGCTACCGGAACTTCTGCACGCAACTCAGTCGCGCCATCTCAAACAGTTGACAATTGCAAGCCGTCCGCTAATTCATGTACCAAACGCCCGCCGAGGTTGCCCTCCGCAAGGAGTCACATCATGCGATTCTCGATATTTGCTGGAGTAGCGATTTGTCTCGCGGCTTGGCACGGCGGTATGTGCCGATCGGCTGAGCCGAATAACTCCGAAGGACTGGATTGGCAGATTCCATCCGAAAAACTCAAACTCTCGTTTAAGGAAGATGCCCCAATCGTCTTCGTCAGTCGCAATCAACTGGCTGAATGGGAGAAGCTGCCGACGTTTTGGAATGAAGGCACGGAGAAAATCGTTGATCCGCGCACCAATCAAGAAGTGACGCGACGTGTGGTCAGAATCAAAATGCCGCTTGGGCTGAATGCTCCTCAGACGCCGCCGGAGAATCCCCTAACCGTCGCGAAATGGATTCTAGGGAAGCGATTGTATTTTGATTCTGTCTTGTCGTCGGACGGTACGGTCGCTTGTGCGTCTTGCCATAGTCCGGCAAAAGGATTCACGGATCAACTTCGATTCTCAATCGGCATCGGCAGTCAAGCCGGCGGCATCAGCGCCCCGACCGTGATTAACTCAGCTTTTCATGCATTGCAGTTCTGGGACGGCCGCGCCGCCACGTTGGAAGATCAGGCTCAAGGACCAGTGCAAAATCCAATCGAGATGTTTGATGGCAAAGGCAACCCTTGGCATTCGGCTGTGATGCGCGTCCGCGCGAAAGGCGATTACAAGGCACTTTTTGAGCAGGCATTTGGAGCACCGCCCACGCGTGATTCGATTGCGAAAGCGATTGCGAGCTACGAACGCACCGTCTTCTCCGGCAACTCGATCACGGATCGCGCCGAATTGGCCATGCGAATTCGAATTGACGATGATGGCGGCAAGCCGGAAGTACTCGCCAAGGATTACCTAAAGGTCTTAAAGGAAGCTTTGACCGCAAAGGACGAATCGGCTTTGTCAGCGATCGGTGTGAAGAACGAGGCAGGCGTGCAGGGAGCGGCAACCTCACTGGCCAACGGTCGTACCCTTTTCTTTGGAAAGGCCCGATGCAATAGCTGCCATGTTGGTGAAAATTACACAGACAATCAGTTCCATAACCTCGGAGTCGGCGTCAAGGACGGCAAGCTCGCTGCCGACGCTCATGGTCGATTCGTGCGACAGCCGACCGGACACAAGAATTTCGAGTCAATCGGCGCCTTCAAGACGCCGACGATCCGAAGTTTGCTTACGACCGCACCATACCTTCACGACGGCAGCGAGGATTCACTCGAAAAGGTAGTTGAATTCTATGATCGTGGGGGCAACGCAAACGAGTTCCTTGACACCAAGATGCGGGATTTTGACGCGGAGCGAAAAGCCCGCGACGGTCAAAAACTGCCGGGCATCGAGGTCAAACGATTCGGCGCTGAAGGCAAGCCCGTTATTCCATTGAAGCTCAGCCTCACCGCAGATGAGAAAAAGGACCTGGTGCTTTTCATGAAGTCTTTACAGGGCGAAGCCATCGATCCCATTGTTGCTGACCCGAAGAAACTGCCTTCGTTTCCAGGGAAATAGCGTGCGATTCTTGACCGGCGGGATCGAGCGCCGCCGGTTAATCGATGCGGAGACAATATGACTGTGGATCATGCCGTTGGATGGCCCGTGCTGAGTGTCGTGGAACGGAGAGTTCTCGGCGTGCTTGTTGAGAAACAGAAGACGACGGATACGTATCCCTTGTCGCTAAATGCCGTAACAGTCGGCAGCAATCAAAAGTCGAATCGGGACCCACTGCTGAACCTGGATGACGTCCAAGTCGAGGAAGCGTTGACCGCTGTGCAGAAGAAAGGGCTGGTCATGCGCCTCATCAGCGGGCGAGTCGATAAGTGGAAGCACACGCTTTACGACGTCTGGAAAGTCTCAAGCGTCGAGATTGCAGTGATAGCGGAACTACTGCTCCGTGGGCCGCAGACCGTGGGCGATCTTCGCGGTCGCGCGAGCCGCATGAAAGACATTGCGGACTTGGATCAACTCAAATCCGTGCTTCGCTCTCTGCAGGATCGCAAGCTGGTTGTCTACCTCACGGATGAAGATCGCCGTGGCGCTATCATCACGCATGGCTTTCATGCGCAAGAGGAATTGGACCACCTAGCCCGTGCCGCGCGGGAAAATGCAACGCATTTCGACACGTTGGCGGCGCCGTCATTGCCAGGAGCCTCAGGATCGAACTCGTTGCGATCGGACGCGGATTGGAAAGAGTTGTTGCAAAGAGTGAGTGCGGTGGAAGAACGACTCGACAGGCTGCACGAAGTCGTCACTAAACTTCAGTCGGACCTGGGAGCAACCGGCAATTCAGGCTGAAGTAAGCGCGCACCAGTTCCCTGACCTTATCACAGTACAAATCCGCCGCATCTGGTCTTGCATCCGTCATTGCGTCTCGCTATTGTCCCCCGCTTCCAGAGGTTCTTTTCGGGGGAGACGCGAGAATGCAACCGAGACGCAACGTCCGAGATGAAGAGCGCGGCGACAGCAGCGAACACCTTTTCCCGATTTTGGCATCGGAAACAGTTCGTAGCGCCAGCAATCCCCCACGCATCGATACAGTGCACAAAGCCACCGGTGACGAGAAAGTCTCTTTGTTCTGGCGGATCTTCGGCGGCACCATTCTCAGCATCGTCGCGCTCGTCGTCATTACGGCATACCAGTCGTTAACCAACGGCGTTCATGAGCTTCGTCTTGCAATGGCTGCGGCCAACGAAGCCCGGGCTGATCTTGTGAAGAAAGAAGAATATCAATCATCGCGAACCAAAATCTGGGATCGGCTTCAAGACTTGCAGAAAGAGGTCGGCCAAGCCCAGGCGCCGGTCAGCCAAATCAAGGATCGCGTTACAACGCTTGAGGAGTCGCACAAAACCCTTTCCGGCGAGCGAAAGGAAATACATGAGCAACAGGCAACGGTGAGAGAACGTCTGACTCAATTTGAACAGCGACTCAACGGCAACGTCATGACAATCAAGGACCTGCAAATGCTGCAGACCAGTGTCACGGCGCTACAGGAAAAGTCGACAGTTCGCGACCAGCAGTTCAAACAAATGGAAGAGGAAAAGAAAGAGTTGCTCAAGGAGATTCAATCGCTTCGCGAGCGGCTTGCAAAAATCGAAGCCGCCACCACAAAAACAAATGCTCCAGCCCGTGCAATGTCCGAACCTGTTCCGGACAAGTGATGGTTGTGAACCAGGCTTATGCCTTCACGTTTTGCCAGACAATGTTGACGATCTCCTTGCCGGCGCGCATCATCTGTTCGACCACTTTCCGAGTCTTGCCGGCGTCGGCTTCGGCACGCAGCACTCGCAGAAACGCCACCGCGCGAGCTTCTCCGAGTTTCTCTACAAGAACAGGCAATAACTCCTCGTCGATGCCGTACACTTTTCCAGCGGTCCCGCATATCGGCACGATTGCGGCGAGCCGCGGGCCGAACTGGTCGGCGGCCGCCTGCAATGCAAGCCGAATTTGTTGTTCCTTGAGCCGTGTGCCGTTTCGCCAATCGTACGGCGGTTCCCATTCCATCGCCGGCGATAAGAGATCGACGTGAGTCACGACGCCGATGATCGGCGGACGGCGCAGTTCCGGATGTGTCGCGTACCAGTCCTTCAGGCGGTCGAGCATTTGCACATCCGCGGCGCGTGCTGGATTGCGGGCATGCAGCACAAGCAACATGACATCCGATTTCTGCGCAGCTTCTTCTGTCGCTTTGATCTGATCTTCACGCGGCCCCTCATGCCCATAGCCCATGGTGTCAAGCAAGACCAGGCGAGCGCCGATGCCCTTTGGTTCGAGTTGATACCGCGTCACAAGATTGGTCACAGGCAAGACGTCCGTGATCGCCTTTTGCTCGCCGAGCAGGGCATTAACCAGACTGGACTTTCCCATCTTTACCTGACCGAAGACGCTCACGGTGATTTCGGGCAGCGGCGCAGCTTGATCTGTATCGGTCGTCGCTTCAGGATTTCCGCCCGGTGTCGGCGGATGATACTGTGCCATTAACTCGCGATATCGATCGACTCCGACTCGCAGTCGGCCGCTGTGTAGTTCAATCAAATAGTTGCCCAATAGATGCAGGTACTCCCCGTAAAGCCAGAGTAGTGCTTCTTGTTGCATCAAGTCCCAAGACTTATTGGTTGTGTACTTCAAAGCGACATATCGCACAGCTGTTTCTACCGGCGAAAAAGCGGCAGACACCAGCCAGTACGCCGTACGAGCTTTTTTGAACCAATCGTACGCGGTCATGGCGCTGCGATAATCGGTGATGGTCAGCATGTGCCCGCCAGGAACGTACTTTTGCACCAACTCGGACAAGTCGCGTGATGCCAGTTCCGCCACGGCGAGGATTTCCGGTACGGTCAGTTTGCTGTACGGATCTTTGGCCCCCGGGTGATAGAACTTCGCAAGGTCCAAAGCCAGGGCCTGTCCCCGCTCCAAGTAAAAGCTCGGTTCGCTAAAGCGATCCGGCGGCAAAGTGTCTGCTTGTGCGACATGCTCTTTGACAATGGTCCAGGCCTGCGTATCTCGGTCGCTGCCGTGAGGAATCGGTTCGTGCTTGATTTCAGGCAGAAGTTGTTTTTTCTTCTGCCAGTACCATGCGAGCGTCATCGCTGCAGAGATTGATAGGGCCATCGGCCACCAGGCGTAGAATGCCCAGCCTCGGTCGATGAGGTTGTAGCTTCCCATGCCGATCAGAAAAATGAACGGCGCTGCGAAGAGGATGAAAATTACAGCGATGCGCCAGCGACTCATTGCGTGTGGACCTCGTTGAGTCAGTGTGCTTCTTTCTTCTTCCAAGTGGACCGAGCCCGTTCCAGTTGTTCCTGGTAGTACCGTCGCAGTTCATCGCCATCGAAGACGCTGCCATGCCGAATCGTCGCGTCGAAATGCGCGAACGCCTTACCGAGCGCGTAGGTCGCAGCCCCAGCCGATGCTGCCCCTGATATTGCACCGACGTATGGCACAATCTTCAGCAACTCTACGGCTGCTTGCCTCCGCAACTGCCCCAAGCCGAGTTTCTGCGCCGTTTCCAAGAACCTCGCGGCGGCCTCAGGCCGGCCGGTACTGTCACCTAGTGCCGCAACCATGCGTCGTTGCAAACCGGGCAACATCAAGAGAGAAACAAAGGGAACTGGAATCGCGCCCGCCGATGCCGCCAACGCGCTGTAGCCGAGTATCGTCGGCAACATTTTGCGAGCGTGCACTTCTTGAATATTCTTCGAGGCGGCCTCAAAGGCTTCGAGGGTTTGCCGCTGTGCGTCAGGAAGAACGTCTAAAAGCGATTCGATCAGTACCGGACCACCATACGCCGGCTCGCTGAAACCCTCCTCAGGCCTGGTCAAGTCGAGTGCGACAATGGAATTGACGACATTCGAGAAACGGCGCCGCTGCTCCTCCATGCTTCGTGTCAATGCGACCATCGAAGGCGAATCATTCGGGGCCGGAATCGTATCATTCGCACCGAAAAGCCTAAATGGGTATGCAGCCGGGTGCTGTTGCTGGGGATACGCATCGTGGAGACAAGTGAGCACAAGCACAATGGGCCGGTCTGGCTTCGCGGTACGGATCGCTTGAACGTGTTTGAGCACGTTCTCCTGTGCGTGGTCCATTGCTTTAACGGTCACGATGACGACGTGCGCCTGTTTTCCGAAATCGGCGAGATCGACCGATGAATCGTAACCGGGTTCATCGACGCCGCGCGTGTCGAGGAATCGTAGGATCGGCGCTTCGGCACTTGGAAAATCATAGATACGTGAGAATCGCGTGCAGGGTTGAAAGCCGTGGCCGATTTCTGCATCTTCCGCGCCTGTCAGGAATCGCACCAATGATGTCTTTCCGCTCTGCGTTTTGCCGAACAACCAAAACAATGGCGCAGGATTCTGGCGGCGTAGCTCGTCCAGCCGCGATTGCACTTCGGCATCGTCAGACGCGCGCTTCTTCGACCACCATTTTTGGACACGACCGATCATGGAAACCGCCTTGCGTTCGGCAGCGCCAGCATTCTATTGGTAATTCGTTGAATTTGACGATTGATTGAGCAGTTCGGCCATGAATCAGGAGATTGCAGCAACGTCGGCGAGATGAAAAAATCGGGGCAGCGGCTCCCAGCGCAGAGCGGTTACTTCCCACAAGCACCGCTCAACCGCTACCCCGAATTGCTGGGACTAGTTTGTCCCGGCAAGGTAAAGGTACTTCGCCAGCCCGAGGCCGCAAGATTTAACGGTCATATTCGACTCGAATTCCTGGCGAAACAATTCCGGTCGTAACGATTAGTTGGGCAGTCGATCCTCTTGACTACATCCTCTCGATCGTGCGAATTCCCAGCAGTTCGAGGGTCAATCGAATCGTGCGGGCAGTCAGATCGCATAGCAACAGGCGGCCATCGCGGGTTTCTGCAGTTTCGGCTCGAAGCACCGGACAGTTCACGAAGAAGCTGCTGTAGGTCTTTGCGAAATCCCAAAGATAGCTCGTAAGTGCATGAGGTAAGTACTCTTGGGCGGCAGCGTCGAGCGCTTCTTCAAACCGAAGTATCTGAAGCGCGAGCGACTGCTCAAACGCGGTCTGCAGGTCCGGCAAGGGCGACATAGCGCGAATCGCTTCGGGTGAATGGCTGCCTTTTGAGAAGATGCTCCGACAACGGGCATAAGCATATTGCATGTAGGTTGCGGAATTGCCATCGGTCGCGAGCATCTTGCTCCAGTCAAAACGATAATCCGAAAGTCGGTTTTGCGACAAGTCGGCATAGCGAACTGCTCCGAGCCCAACTGTTTCGGCAATGGACATCTGTTCCTTCTCAGAAACTTCGGGCACCGGTTCACTGCGGGCGACACGCTCTTGCCGACTCTGCTTATATCGATCTGCTCCGTGTTGCACCGCCATATCGAGCAGTTCACTTAGCTCGGCGGCGCCGCCGTTTCGAGTCGAAAGCACTTTGTTGTCGCTTCCCAAAACTGATCCAAACGCGATATGCTGGAATTCCACATTTGGATAGTCCCAGCGCCGCGCTGTTGCAAATAACTGTTTGAAGTGAAACGATTGCGGCGAACCGACGACGTAGAGAATCGCATCTGGTTGAAATTCCGCCATTCGATAACGAATTGTCGCCAGATCGGAAGTCATGTAGGTAAATGCGCCATCGCGTTTGCGAATAACCGCAACCGGCCCATCCGGGTTTTCATCCGTGAAAACGACCAACGCGTCTTTTGACGATACAGCAATTCCTTTGGCGATCAGGTCGTCCACAACGGCCGGCATCATCGGGTTGTAAAAGCTCTCTCCGTGCGCGTGGTCAAACCGAACGTCCAGGCGTTTGTAGATCGGTTCAATGGCGCCCATGCACCATGGCATAAACTTCTGCCACAGTGCGACATTTTCAGGATCGCCGGCTTGGAGCTTCGCCGTCTCCTGTCGGCACGCTTCCGTGATTGATGCTTCCTCCGGCGTCAGCGTCACTTCGCCCTGCTCCTCTTCCGTGCCGCGAGTCAGTCGCCGCACTTCGAGATAGAGGCGCACCATTTCTCGCACCGGATCAGCCGCAAGGGCCGCATCGTCGCGAAAGTGCTTGTACCCGTACAGAAGCATGCCGAACTGCGTTCCCCAGTCTCCCAAATGATTGTCGGTTATTACCGTGTGCCCCAGAAAGCGGAGCAGTCGCGTCAGCGAGTCGCCAATAATGGTGCTGCGAAGGTGGCCGACGTGCAGCGGCTTTGCGACATTCGGTGATGAATAGTCGATGACGAACCGCCTTGGTTTACGCGTCGGGGCAACTCCCAATCGTTCATCCGTCGAAAGCGCCTGCATATTCTTGGCAAGAAACTCGCGGCGTATCTTGAGGTTGATGAAACCAGGTCCGGCGATCTCCGGCGACTCGCAGATGTCGTCGATCCACATTTTCGCGACGATTTCGCGCGCAATTTCGGGAGGTTTTCGGCGAAGCTCTTTGGCAAATGGCATTGCGCAGTTCGCCTGATAATCGCCGAATCGATCGCCTTGGGCCGGTCGCACCATCTCTGAATACTTTTTGACGCTTTCCGCCGAACATTGCATTTGAGTCAATGCGTCGGCGAGCCGCTGTTGCAATAGCGACGCGATATTCATGCTAACGTCCTATGGTCGTTGGATTTCAAAAAAAGGCGATCCCAGCCTGCGATAATGCAGACGAGACCTGGAGTTCTGCCGGCGTCGAATGGAACGCGTTGCTTATTCGTTCCTTTCCCACTCGACTCGTTTGGCGTCTGCCCAAAGGTCCTCAAGATTGTAGAACTCGCGCGTCTCCGCATCGAACACGTGGACGACAATGTCGCCGTAATCCTGTACGACCCACTTGCTCGCTTCGTAGCCTTCGATCGCGAGGCGGCGGTCGCCGACACCGCGAAGGGCCGCATCGGTTTCTTCCGCCAAAGTGTGAATCTGCCGGCGGCTCCCGCCCGTGACGATCACAAAATAGTCGTACAACGGAGTAAGTCCGCGAAGGTCCAAGACGACGATATCTCTGGCTTTGTGGTCGGCTGCGACTTGAGCGCAAAGGCGAGCCCGATCCAGTGCGGGCGCTAGCTTGCTGGTCTTGCGTGGAAGAGTTGCGAGTGTCAAGGAACCTCCTTCCGTTAGGGCTTGAACTTCCTTCGTCGATGCGCTGTGGCCATGATCCACAGCGTGAATCCTCTCATACCTTCATGATCGATGCTTTCGCGCGTCTGGTCAAGCCGGGTCAGGCAAAAACTGAAGTTTGTCGGCCTGTGTCGGCGTGTCAGTACCCCAACGATCAGTGGTCCAATATAACTTCTACCTCAACGACAATAGCGGCGAACAACGGGTTCGTTTTGACACAAAGTACAACTGCGCATTGTGAGGATGCTCATGACCAAAGTGCTGATCGGGCCGGCGCCGCTTGATGGCATCGATGCAGAATTCAAGAAGACTTTGCTTGCGGCCGGCTTTGAGCTGATTTACCCCAAGCTTGGTCGGCAGATGGTTGAGTCAGACTTGCGTAAGATGCTGCCGGGCATTCGCGCTGCACTCGCCGGTTCGGAACCGTACACTCGTTCGGTACTGAACGATTTTCCTGACCTCAAGGTAATCGCGCGTGTCGGCGTTGGTTTCGACGCGGTGGATGTGCCGGCGGCGACTGACCAAGGCGTGGTCGTCACCATCACGCCAGGGACCAACCAAGACTCCGTGGCCGAACATACATTCATGCTGCTTCTTTCATTGGCAAGACAGTTGGTTCGACAGCACCAATTGACGCAAGCCGGCGCCTGGCCTCGGAACGCAAACGTCCCAGTTCGAGGACGCACCCTCGGCATCGCCGGACTCGGGCGCATCGGCAAAGCTGTGGCGCTTCGTGGATTGGCGTTCGGTATGCGCGTCATCGCCCATGAGCCTATGCCTGATCCAATTTTCATTGCACAGCACAGTATTCAACTGTTGCCGCTCAAAGACGTGTTCCGCGAGTCGGACTTTCTTTCACTACACGTTCCGATGTCAGAAACCTCAAAGCATATGATCAACCGTGAAACGATCGGGTGGATGAAACCAACGGCCTACTTGATCAACACGTCGCGCGGCGGTTTGGTGAATGAGGCGGACTTGCACGATGCGTTGAAAGCCAACCGAATCGCCGGCGCCGGCCTCGATGTGTTCGAGCAAGAGCCGCCAGACAAGAATAATCCTCTGCTGCAATTAGAGAATGTGATTCTCACGGCGCACACCGCAGGTGTGGACACGAAATCGAGAGATGACATGGCGCTATCAGCGGCTCAAGCGGTCGTTGACCTGAGTCAAGGAAAATGGCCGAAGGAGAAGATCGTTAACCCTGAAGCCAGGGCGAAATTTGCGTGGTGAAAGGGTGTGCTCCGCTTCGCGGCCGAGTTGGCTAGAAGCGGAGCACTCTGAATTTGTTATCTCAAGTCGTTGCCGATGACCTCTCCGCCATTGCGAGTAATTAGCGCGCGGATCGTTTTCTCTGCCAGTTTTTTCTGCAACACTCGCACCGATCCGTCGGCGAAAGCAGCCTGAAAAACGTCCGGATACTGCTTGCCGAGTTTCGGCAGCGGCTTTTCCGGATCGTATTCCAATTCGTCCGGCTTGGTCCAGGGCACGCCCTCCTCGGCTTCTACGATCATAAAGGTGTTCGAGGTGCCGTCAGCGATGTCGGCGATTCGCGTTCCCTTGCGCAGATCAAAGATCGCTCCTTTGCCATAGAAGACCCGATAATGGCAGAGGTTCTGCCCCGGTGGAGCGATGCCAGGTATCGTGAACACTTTCACGAGCACCGATCCGAGTTTCTTGTTGTGTTCGCTATCCCATGGTTCATCGAGTTTGAACTGGCGATATAGAACATCCTGCTCGATGTAGGGCAAGATCGCAACTCGCCAGCTCAACAACGGCTTGCCGTTCTTGTCGCAAATCGCTGCTGCTGGAAACTGATTGTATGTGTCATGGTAATTGTGTAACGCCAAGGCAATTTGCTTCAGGTTGTTCGAGGATTGCGACCGGGCGGCGGCCATGCGCACCTTTTGCACAGCCGGCAAAGCGAAGCCTGTGCCGAGCGCCGCTGTCGCTAATACGGTGCCGAATGGTCCTTGCGGGATCGTGATTGACGCCTGCAGTGTGGCGTCGCGGTGCTGCACCGGCAGTTTCGCAAGGTAATCGTCAAGTTGAGTAATCGCACCGAGCGCTACGAGCGCAACGGCCGCTTCGGGCAAGTCAGCGTAGGGAGAAACCTCCCCGGGCTTTTTCGGATAGACTTTGTCCTCAGCGTCTTTCTTGAGCTTCTTCAATTCTTCGCGTGCCATGGCGACGCCTTCTTGCAGCGCGCCTTCTCCTGCTTTTGCAGCAGCATCACTCGCATAGTGCAGGTGAAGGTCGAACTTACTCTCTTTTTCGATTTGCAACGTCGCATGAAGCATCTGCGCTCGAGCCAGCGGTTGCAACGGCGGCGGTAACTCAGCGATTGCCTCACCCGGAAGCATGCCAGTGTTCAGTGCGATAGTGAGCGATTTCGATTGGGCGTCTTTGATCGCGGCCGCAAAAATCCCTGCCGGCGCCGGCTTGGCCAACAGATATTGGCCAACCGTCGTCGCTGGTCCAAACAATATGTGGCGATCATCTAAGACTTTGATGCCGATGTCATTCTCTGGATCGACATGATACGTCGTCATTCCGGATTTCTGCACCTGTGCTTTCGGAAAACCGGCCGATACGACCTTTGCCGAGTCGAACGGCTTTGACGTGCCGGCGATAACGACAATCGGCGGCTCCGGAGCGCCATTGTCCGGCTTGAGAATAATCAGCGTGAGTCGATCGAGGGTCAACGGCGCCGGCACAAAGCGATCATTGAAGGCTTTGATCGCTGCAGGTCCTGCCTTCATGATCAGTTCGCGGACTGGCTTCATGGATTCGCCTTCCAGAACCTCGCCGACACGCAGGTGAATGAAGCCGATTCCATCTCCGGGAATGGCGGCGAGGTCAGTCGGCAATTTGTCATCGGCACGAATACAGGCCGCCGTCAGCCACAAGAATCCAACAGCCGCGATTCCGCATTTTTGAAGTCTCATGCAATTCCTCCGTTCATCATTTCGGTACATTTATCAACTTGTGGTTTTCACTGGTCAGTAATTTCGCCGCCAGCACGTGTGATGAGTGCTTTGAGTGTCTTCTCGCTCACTTTTCGAGAAATCATCCGAACCGAGCCGTCGGTGATGAGGGCGTTGAAACCAACATCGAACAGTCCGCCGAGTTTCGGCAACGGCTTCGATGGGTCAAAGACGAGTTCATCCGGTTTGGTCCAAGGCACCGCTTCTCCGGCTTCCACAGCCATTATCGTGTTCGAGGTGCCGTCAGTCACTTTCGCCAATGAGACTGCAGTTTTGAGGTCAAATATGGCGCCGCCGCCCTGGAAGACTCGATAGAAGGTGTCATAAGGATTGTCGGTCTTGCCGCGGACCGGCCCAAGGAGCTTGGGCATGCGTTCGAGCAGTTTCTTGTTGTGCTCGCTGTCCCACGGCTCATTGAGTTTGAACTCGTTGTAAAGCTTTTCCTCGTCCAGGAACGGCAACAAAGCGACGCGCCAACTCAACAAGGGTTTGCCGTTGGCATCACAGATCGCCGCAGTTGGAAACTCGCCATGTTTGTCATGGTACATATGCATCGCCAAACCGATCATCTTCAAGTTATTGACCGATCGTGTGCGTTGGGCCGCAGTTTCGACCTTGTCGTCCGCGATTGAGCCGGCAACTGCCGACAAAACAAGAATCCCCGCAAACAGACATCGCATCAAAAGTACTCCAGAAAAAGGGTTTGCTTTCAGTCATCAATCGGTGGAATCGGCATTCCGTCGCTCTTTTGAATCAACAAATGCAAGATTTCTTCCTTCAGGTTCTTGCGAATCGTCCGTACGCTTCCATCTGCGTATCCGACGCAAGCGCGATCGCCGAAGTGATACCCGATGGCAGGAGTCTTGGCCGGGTCGTACTCGATGTCAGCGGGCTTCGTCCACGGCACGGCGGTTGCCGCTTCGGTCAGCCAAATCGTGTTCGACGTGCCGTCCGCGATTTGCACGAGCGATCCGCTCTTGGTCATCTGAAAGATTGCCTTTTCTCCGACAAACACTTGATAATAGGTCGAATCGGCGCGGTCGTTGGGACGGTCGCCCGGCAATCGGTAGATTGCCGGCATTTTCGGCAGTAATGCCTTGTTGTGTTCGCTGTCCCAAGGTTCATCGAGTTTGAATTGCCGATAGAGGGTCTCTTGTTCGATGAACGGCAAAATCGTAACGCGCCAGCTCAACAAGGGTTTGCCGTTTTTGTCGCAGATGGCGGCCGCCGGCAGTTTTTGGTATGCCGATTCATAGTTGTGAAATGCCAGACCGAATTGCTTGATCTGATTGATGCTCTGAGTTCGATGGGATCGAAACTGGCCCTGTCCGATGCCGTCCACAACTGCGGCGATGAGCGACTGCGATATCGAAAAGGTCACGGCGCCGCTTACTTGAAGGCCGTTGTGCCGCAGTTTTGCCAGGCCGATCGCGCGACGCACTTCGCCGAGAAGTTCAAGCAATGAAGCATGAGTTTTGGGGTCTCGTGCAAGTTCTGTTTCAGACTTCTGAAGTTCGTCTCGAAGCAAGCCCCGCCCTTCTTCCAACGCGCGAAGTCCGTCGGCGGCCAGTCCTGGCTTCGGGAAGTCAAAGTGAAACGCGAAGTTTATCGAGTCTTTTTCCACGTCGCCGGCGACGATCAATCGATTGGAATCACGTAGCGGCTGCAGCCCCGCCGGAGCGGTTTCCCAGATCTCTCGCGGAAATTGATGTGGGTCGGCCCACACGGTCAGCGTGTGCCGCCCGATGCTCCTCGCGATCTCAACGTTGCCATTCGATTGCGGCGAATCGAGCAATTTCTGCATCAGGTCGTCGATTGTTCGTTTGCCGAAGACCAAGCAATATTGCCGATCATCGCCGAAGAATAAGAACTCATCGTGTTTTATTCGATACGTGCTTTGCCACGGCCGATCGGACCTGGCGGAGTCGTCATTGTCTGTTATTCCCAGGTTCTTCAGAATTTCGGCTCGATTCATCCTGGGCACTGTTCGGACCAACACGACCAATCCCGGGTTCGAATCTGGAACAACATTGGTGACTGATAGCGTCAACTCATCAATGTGTTCGAGAGCGACGCCGAGCACCGGGGCGACTCCGCCGGCTTTGCCAACGCGGTGATTTGCGAGTGCCTGCTGGAACTGTTTCCCGGGCAGTGTCTTCATGAAATCGCTGACGCGAACATGAACACCGGCAACGCTGTGCGCGGTGACCCAATGCGGCACCGGCTCGGCATAACCCGACCGCAAAAGGCCGATAGCCACGAACGCCGCGATAACGAGTTTTCGGTGCATGAGGAAATCCTCAAACCTGACGAGTATCGGATTACGACCAACTACGTTAGGGCAGATTCGGGACGACTTGCCCGTCGTCACGCTGAATGTACAGGTGCAAGATTTCCGGCTTCGTCGTTTTCTTGACACTTCGAACCGACCCATCACCGAAAAGAGCGTTACAACTGCTTCGGTAGTGATAGCCCAACTTCGGCGCCTGCTTCGGGTCGTATGCGAGGTCATCAGGCTTGCTCCACGGCACGGCAGTGTCTGCCTCCACCACCATGAATGTGTTTGACAAGCCGTCCGTAATTCGGGCGAAAGAAACTCCTTTGCGCAACTCAAACATGGCGCTATTGCCGACCAGGACCTGGTAGTGTGTGCTTGGAAATTCTTGCTTGATGTTAATGCCCGGAAGCAGGTATTGCTTCGGCATCTCGTTGATTAGTTTTTTGTTGTGTTCGCTGTCCCATGCTTCGTCGAGCCGGAATCGCTTGTATAAGGCCTCTTGCTCGATGTAGGGCAGAATCGCAACACGCCAGCTCAGGAGCGGTTTGCCTGTCGAGTCACAGATTGCAGCCGGCGGCAACGTCCCATGCACGTCATGGTAATTGTGCATCGCAATCCCGATCTGTTTCAGGTTGTTCTGGCTGACGTTGCGCTGAGCTGTCAGCCGCAGCGCATCAGCGCCGTTTGCTGCGGCTTTCGCAAAGGCAGCGGTCACGGCGGCTTCTGCCTCAACGCGGACGACTGATCCATCGCTCTGAACGGTCGCAGTGCGAATGACCTTAACCAATTCTTGCAACAGGACAATCTGAACGTGGTTCTCTTTGGGGTTCTGCAAAAACTCTTGCAATGACTGCTCGATCTCAGCAAGCATCAGCTTTCTGCCGCCTTCAACGGCCTTCGTGCCGACACCCGCTTTTCCCGGCGATGAAAAAGTCAAGCGCGCCTGGAGTTTGCCGGTGTCGTCGGTCAAGCGGCCTTGAACTACGACGAATCGCGTCTCGCGCAAGTCAGATATTTCCGGAGGTAGTTCATCCGCCGGTATCTCAGGCAATTGCATTACATTCAATGCAGCGATGATTTGTGAGTCGCCAGACGCGAGTCGCAAGGCATCCGATAATGGCCCCGATTCTCTACGATTGAGCATTTTTCCCAAAAGCAACAAGGCGGCCTCGCGGTCCGGAAAAATGGTGAAAAAGCGATCATTTGACAGATGGAGCGCCCCGCCCTGTCGAGTCCGATAAATGGTTGCCCCTGCTGCAGGCGCTTTCTCGTCGTCGTCATTCAATGCCTCGGCGCCCAATGCCGTCAGCACATTGGCTTTGTTGAATGCCGCTACCGAGTTGATGCGGATTGCCAGGCCCGGTTCATGACCCGGTCCGAATGCCGGCAGTACAACCGTCACGCTTTCGATTTGCGATAAAGGCAAGCCAATCTGCTTTTCGATCTCACTTAGTGCTTTGTCATCCAGGGTCTGGATCGACTTTCGAATATCGAGGCCCGCGTTGCTGCTCCAAAGGGCACTGAATTTGACATGCACGAAGCCGGTGCAATCCGGCGGGATCCATGTGAGTTCCGGCGGCACTTTGCCTGTTTCATTCGGCTGCGATCTCACTTGAGCGAGTGACGCGAACAATACTAGGGCTGCCAGCCAAGCGGTTCGGAGGAAGAGTTGCATAGGTTGGCTCCAAACGAAATTGCGTGTAACACTTACACAGTACACTATAACACCTTCATCGTTTTGGCAACAGTAACTTCTTCGGATATGCATTCGCTCCATTCAGTGTTGATCGACTAAAGTCGTTTGCCAAGAAAAAACCTTAGCGAGTTTCTATTTCGTCTGGGGTATGCAAACGTCGCTGACGCCTTTAGAATAACCGTCTCATGGAAGGTTGGGCCCGCGAATCAGGAGGTCCGCAATGCGGCGCATCGCAGTCATCAATCAAAAAGGCGGCGTCGGCAAGACCACCACAGCAGTTAACCTGGCTGCGGCGTTGGCCCGCACTGGGCAACGTGTGGCGCTTCTCGACCTTGATCCTCAGGCACATGCAACGACACATCTCGGTCTGGAGCCCGACGGTCAGTCTCCTTCGATGTACGACGTGCTCGTCAACTCGCGTCCGCTCGCCGAAGTCTGGCAACAGGTGGAACCGAGTCTGAACATCGCCGGCGCTGACATTAATTTAGCTGCCGCGGAAGTAGAACTTGCAGGCGTTGTCGGCCGCGAAGTCATCTTGCGTGATGCACTGGCGCAAGAAGATGAGCCCTTCGACTTTGTTCTGATGGATTGTGCGCCATCACTGGGCGTGCTTACACTCAACGCACTTTCGGCAGCACACGAAGTCTTTATCCCCCTTCAGCCACATTTTCTTGCGTTACACGGGTTGGGCAAGCTTCTGGAAACGACTGCGCTCGTGGCCAAGCGAATCAACCCAATCGTGCGCGTTACTGGAATTCTGCTCTGTATGTACGAGGCGAACACGAGACTCGCCCAGGAAGTCGCTGCCGACTTATCCTCGCACATTGAACGCAGCCGTGGCTTGAACGTGCCCTGGGCGCAAGCAAGATTGTTTGACACTCGAATTCGCCGGAACATCAAACTTGCGGAATGCCCAAGCTACGGCCAGTCGATATTCGCATATGCACCGAATTGTCCTGGTGCGCAGGACTACTCCGCGCTGGCACAAGAAGTCCTAGAGGGCCACGCCAGCTCAACGCCGAGGAGTTCCGCGAACGGCGTGTTGGAGACAGCGGCCATATGATCAAGGTCAAGATCGCCAACACTCAGGAAAAAGTAACGCTCGATTTTGCTCGTTTGCGTGAAACAGCTACTAGAGTGCTGGATGGCGAGAGAATCGCTGAAGCGAAAGTGACGCTTGCCTTTGTTGACAATCCCACGATCCATCGGCTGAACAAACAGTTTCTACAACACGATGAACCGACCGACGTACTGTCGTTTCCGTTGAGCGGGGCCGGCGCCAGGGTGCTGGAAGGCGAAGTGGTGATTGGCGTTGAGGTCGCCGAGTCGCAAGCGCTGGAACGAGGGCACGATCTCCACGCTGAGACGGCCTTGTACGCGATTCACGGGCTTTTGCACCTTTGTGGTTATGATGACGACACACCGAAGAATCGCAAAGCAATGCGTGAACGGGAACGCCACTATCTCGCGGTCATGCAGTTGCCCGATATCGCAGAATTAACGTGATGTAGCCTCGCGCCATGTCCACTGAAAAAGCCATAGCACTGGTGCTTCGCACAACTGACTGGAGCGAGTCCAGCCGTATTGCCACCTTGTGGACGCGGGAATTCGGCAAGGTGCGGGTTCTGGCCAAGGGCGGCCGCAGGCTTAAATCCAATTTCGAGACGGCACTCGATCTGCTTACGGTCTGTCGCATCGTATTCATTCACAAATCCGGCGGTGGCCTCGACCTTCTTACGGAGGCGCAAGTTCAAGAAAGATTCCCCAGATTGCGGACCGATCTGCAATCGCTGTATGCAGCGTATTTTGTCGCCGAGTTGCTGGCCGACTGGACCGAGGACATGGATCCGCACCCGGTTCTGTTTGACGAGGCCTTGATCGCGGTCCGCCAGTTTGGAGAAGCTGGCGTCAGCTTGAGCCTCCGCCTGTCGGCATTTGCTCTGGTGTTGTTGAGAGAACTTGGCTATAGCCCGACGCTGGAAGTCTGTGCGGCTTGTGCCCGGACTCTCGCGATGCACGAAGAGGGAATCGCTTTCAGCCCATCGGCAGGCGGCATCGTTTGCGGTTCCTGCCGAACCGGACAGCGTGAACATAGCCCGATCACGCCGGAATGTCGTCGGTTAATGGGTGAATTGGCGCAGCCGGGCGAGCCGTGGCGCCGTGAATGCCCTGCAGCAGTACGAGGGGAATTGCGCCGGTTGTTGGGGAATTACATCGCGTACTTGATGGGCCGGCGCCCGAAGATGTTGCCGTACCTGTCTTCTCTGCCATGACCGGCGTCCCGCCGGGGCAACAAGAGGACGGCCGGCGGGGGTGAAGGTCTATGTCGCAAAATCTGTCGGCCAAATGGATCTGGGCGAGCGTCGCCGCAGGCGCACTGTTGGCGACTGGATGCTCGGACAAACGATTTGGATTGCGTCCCAGCGACGCACCATCAAGCAAGATCATTCCGCGCGGCAGCAGCAAAACCGATCAAGACAATTCCCCGTCGAAAGTCTCCGGAAAACTCGCTGAAGCACATGAAAAGTTCAGACAGAAAGAATATGGCCGCGCACAGGATCTGTTTAGCGATATTGCCGGCAACAAACGCAACAGCCCTGCCGTCGCAGAGGAAGCCCGTTACTACGAGGCGGAGTGCTTGCGTTTGCGGACGCGCCTCCCCGCTGCATGCGACACTTACAGCCGGATGTTGAAGGATTTTCCTTCGGGCGCCTACAAGGAACAGGCGGTCCAACGCATGTTCGACATTGCGAACTACTGGCTCAAAGATACCGATGCGGAAATGGCGCAATACAAGGAGAAACTCGAAGGCAAGCGAAGCGTCGTAATGCCCGCGATTCTCAAAGTGAATCTGCTCGACCAAACGAAGCCGACGCTGGATGCAGAGAATCGCGCGTTGCAAGCGCTCGAAGTCGTGCACTACAGCGACATCACCGGTCCGCTGGCAGATAAGGCATTGTTCCTCGCCGGTTACGTCAAATTCTATCGCGAAGATTACAAGGAAGCCGATCACTATTTTTCGCAACTCATCGAGATGCACAAGAACAGCTCGCTCGCTCCGCAGGCAGTGGAACTGGCGATCATCTGTAAGTCCTTGGCGAACGGCGGACCGGACTTTGACGCCCGTAAAGTGGCCGAGGCCCGGCAACTGATCGACGTCGCACTCAAAGCCTACCCCGAGTTGGCAAAGAACAAGAACGAGTTCCTGATGCGATCGATGTTCAGCATCAACGCGCAACAGGCTACCAAAGACATTCACCACGCCGAGTTCTACGAGCGCACCGGCCATCCCGGCTCGGCTTACTTCATGTATGAGATGGTTCGTCGCCGATACCCCGGCACTCGCTATTCGCAACATGCGGAAGAACAGATGACTCGCCTCAAGAATCAGATGGAGAAGAAGAAAGCGGGCAAGTCCTCGGACTTCGATGACATTCTGGAGAACATTTCAACTCGCTGGAACCGCTTCTGGGGCACCGAGGAAAAGCCCGATTCGTCGGCCCGTCCCGATCGTCTTCCGCCGGCAGGCGCCATTCCGGCCATTAAGTCGCCCGACGATCGAGGACCCGGAAATATTCAATGATCCGAGCCTCCACGACTGGTGTCAGAGTTGCAAGGCGTGGCTCGTTGCTGATTGCAGCGGCGCTAGTCTGCCTCATTGCGGGCTGCCGGCAAGACGGTCAACTTCAGTTCTTTGGCTACACGACGAAGCCGCTGTATTATGAAAATGTGCGCACGGTGTACGTGCCGCCGTTTCAGAGTCGGGCATTTCAAGCCGGGCCGCTGCGTGGCTTGGAAGTGCAACTGACTGAAGCCGTTCGACGGCAGATCGAACTGACATCGCCGATGAAGGTGATTCAGGATCGGGAACGGGCAGATACGGAACTGCTTGGTACGATCGTGCTGACGCCGAAAAATATCATCAATCGCAATCGACTGAACGAGGTGCGCGAAGGCGAGATGGTGATTCAAGTGGAATTGCTGTGGCGCGACTTGCATTCCGGCGAGATTCTGTCGCGACCGGAAGGCCAACCGCCGCCTAACTCGGACCCAGCGGATTTGCCGAAGTTCGTGGTACAGTCGTCGGGACGTTTTCTGCCGGAGTTGGGTGAATCGCAGACGACCGCGCTTCAACGAGCATCGAACAACCTGGCCGTTCAAATTGTCCAATTGATGCAAAAGCCCTGGTGAATCGTGAGGCGCTGGACCTGGCAAATCCGTGACCGCCGTATCGAGTCGTATCGCCCATGGATCATGGGCATCGTCAATGTCACTCCCGATAGTTTTTCCGACGGCGGCTGCTACTTCGACGAAAAAGCTGCCATTGCGCATGGCCTTCGCCTTGCCGCCGATGGTGCAGATATTCTCGACGTCGGCGGCGAGTCGACGCGTCCTGGCTCGAAGCCGGTCCCAGTGGAGGAAGAACTTCGCCGCGTCATTCCTGTGATTCGGGCCCTGGCCGTTGAAACCAATTTGCCAGTCTCCATCGACACATCGAAGCCTGAGGTCGCACGACAATCGCTGGCTGCCGGCGCCGCGATCGTCAACGACGTGACGGCGTTGCAATCGACTGAAATGGCGGCTGTCGTATTCGAGTCGAAATGCGGCGCCGTCCTGATGCACATGCAAGGCAGCCCTGAGACCATGCAACTGAATCCGCATTACAATGATGTGGTTCAAGATATTGATCGCTTTTTTGAAGCCAGGATTGCGGATTTGACGGCGGCCGGGCTCCAGTCGGATCAACTCGTCATCGATCCAGGCATAGGCTTTGGAAAGACCCACGAGCACACAATCGCACAACTTCGATGCCTCAACCAATTACAGGTGCATGGGCGGCCAGTGTGTCTCGGTGTGTCGCGAAAGGGGTTCATCGGCCAGATCACGGGCCGGCCTCGCAGCGAGCGAATGGCTGGATCATTAGCAGTCGTTTGCGACGCTGTCTGCAAAGACTCAGCGCAAATCGTTCGAGTGCATGACGTCGCCGCGACCCGCGACGCACTGCTAGTCTTGCAGGCGTTGCGTTCTTGACGGCGCCAATCGGACTTATCAACGTGACGGCCTTCGCTTACAATCATGCGCGTTCCTGTACAAGGTGCAAGGGTTTCCAAAGTGAGCGAGATGCCGGTCGCAATCTGTGAACCTGATCTGCAGCAGATTGCCAACGAGATGGCGTCGCGAGCAAAGCTGGCATCGCGCGTCTTAGCGACAGTCTCGACCACGGTGAAGAATCGTTGGTTACGAATCGCTGCCGATTCACTTGATCGACATCATGCGGAATTGCTTGAAGCCAACGCCAAAGACGTCGCACAGGCTGCTAAGCACGAGTTAACCCCGGCGCAAGTCGATCGGTTGAGATTGACGCCGTCAAGACTGGAGTCTGCCGCGAATGGATTGCGAGAAGTGGCTGCATTGCCCGATCCGGTCGGTCGAGTGATCGAGGGAAGCACAAGGCCGAATGGATTGGAAGTTCGCAAGGTCGGCGTACCTTTGGGTGTGCTCTTTTTCCTCTACGAATCGCGCCCGAACGTTACAGTTGATGCCGCCGCTTTGTCTGTCAAAAGCGGAAACGCGATCTTATTGCGAGGTGGCAAAGAGGCGATTCACACTAACCTTGCAGTCCATCGGTTGCTTCAAGTTTCGCTGCGAGAATGCGGCTTACCTGAGGACGCCGTTCAAATAGTCCGGAGTACGGACCGGAGTATCGTCGGCCATTTTCTCAGAATGAATGGTCTCATCGACCTCGTGATTCCTCGCGGCGGTGAAAACCTGATTCGGCGTGTCGCGGAAGAAGCGACGATGCCGGTGTTGAAGCATTACAAGGGCGTCTGTCATGTATACGTTCATAGCGCCGCTAATTTGCAGGTGGCCGAGCAAATTGTGATCAATGCAAAGTGTCAACGACCCGGCGTATGTAACGCGATGGAGTGTTTGCTCGTTGACGCGTCGATTGCGGCAGAGTTCTTGCCCCGGGTCAGTCGATCGTTACAGAAGCACGACGTCGAGATTCGCGGCTGCGCTAGGACCCTGGCCCTTCTGCCGGATGCCGTCCCCGCAAACGACGCAGACTACGGCATGGAATATCTCGAGTTGATTCTTGCGGTCAAAGTGGTAGATGGTTTCGATCACGCGGTGGAACACATTCATCGCTACGGTTCGCAGCACACCGAGGCGATTGTGACTCGTGACATTGAAGCGGCACGAAAATTCTCGGCGACGGTGGATGCGGCCGCGGTGATGGTCAATGCGAGTACTAGGTTCAATGACGGGTTTGAATTGGGCCTCGGCGCCGAGATTGGAATCAGCACCGACAAGTTTCACGCCCGCGGTCCGTGTGGCTTGAATGAACTGACCACTTACAAATATGTAGTCACTGGGAGCGGACACGTTCGCGAGTGACGCGATCGGCCGGCGAGTCCGAGAATTCAGGGATGAATCGCGATGGTGTATCTATTCATTGCGGCGATGGCCGCAGCGGTACCAATCATTTGGATGTTGCGCCTATCACGGAATGGCCGGTCGAAACGTGATCCTTCCGTTCTCTCGGATGTCAGTCGCCAGCATCTTGAGTTGTTCCAAGGCGCCCAATTCAGCGAATTGGCGCTCGCGAGAACCAAACGCCGGTTTCGAGCTCTGCTCAATCGCGGCGATGTCCTTCGCATTGAATCAAGTCTGATTCCAGGCACTGCGTTTGCCGTTCAGGTGCGTGCCCTTGCTGATATTGGATCGGAAGCGGCTGGAAAGATTCTCGAACGGCAATTGCGCCGCCGGCTCAGCACAGATTCGACCGAGCAAGAATGGTATTGGCTGGATCTTGCCAACAGTCTGCGAACGCTGAATCGCCGCAGTTCATTGCCGCTGTTGATCCGTTGCACTATACACGCCAACCTGCCGCTCGGCTACTTTCTCGCGGCCGAGGTTGTCTGCTTCCGCGGATTTCGGCGGCTCATTCGACAATCGAACCCGGATGCAATCGAAGTTCTTCGACGAGCATTCGAGGGTCTACGATTCGGCGTCCCACCCCACGTATTTGCTGCAGCGAAACTGGCAAATCTCGTTCAAATCGTACTTCAGCAGCGAAATGCAGCAACGCTTCCGGCGTTATCGCGGTTGTGCCATGCAGCATTGCGTTGGGGACGCCTCGCACCGAAAGCCAGGCGCTTGCTGCAGCCAACGGAACATCGAGCGTTTGCTCGTCAAATGCGAATTCTTGGCTCGATCATGCCAAAGTTAGAGTTCACTTTGACGGATGCGAAAAAGTCGCTTGTGGAAGCGCTGCATCAAGCGTTGCCCTGTGTCTTGCAGGCGCTCGCGGAACTCGGCGTCGAGTGCGGCGAAAAAGTCATTCGGCTTATTGAGTCAAAGCAGCTGCCGTGGACACCGGAAACAGTGGCGATTCTCGCAGAGTCTTGCTCGGAGAAAGTTGGCCGGCGCTTGATCGAAGAAGTCTTTCGGCGTCATCGTCGACTACGATGGTTGGGTTGGCTCAAAAACAAGAACGATGTGGAGTGCGATATTCAGTTGATCCAATGTCTGATTGCTGCTCTTCAGCAACACGAACAACTCTACAACCAGGATCTGCTCGTCGCCTTGTGTGGAAGCTCCGATCGACGAATTCGCTGTGCGGCTCTGGGTGGTTTGGGTTATTTGCAAGTTGTCTCGACAAAGAGCCAGCGTTTGCTGTCATGCGCGCTTCGCGACAGTAATTTGGATGTTTCCATGACAGCCGCTGCTGCTTTGGCCAGACTCGGGGAATGGCGTTCCTTGCAGTCGTTGCGCAGCCGTTTGGCGTCCGAGAACCCGGAAACGGTGCATACAACAATAGACTGGATTGCCCGATTTGAAGTGACGCTGCTGTGGCCGGAGCTTAGCATTCTTGTCGCCGGCACGAACCCAGAGATCGCCTTCCATGCCGCCGAAGCTTTGGCGACGATCGACGAGCGACTTTGCAGACGGAACTGGCCTCGAAATCCGTAAGATCGGCAAATCCGTTCCATTCGGTAAGGCAGATATGCCCGATCTAGGAACAGAGGAATCTTGCTTTCCGGGTGCGTCGATGCGTACACAACTCATGGTCGCATGCTTGTTGTTCGGCCCTGCGCTTGCAGGCTGCGGATTTCAGCGCAAGCCGCCCTATGCTCGCGACCCGGACCTGCTGATCCATCGGCCGGTACTTTCCAATTCGGCTGAAGTCATGTCGGAACGGTCCGCAAGGAGAAAGCCGACGGCGCCGCCGAAGCCACAAGTGCCAAGCGACAATGTGGTTGAGTCAATTCCAAAAGTAATCGCCGCCCCCACGAAAGTGGTCGAGGCCAATCGCACACCCGTGTCACCCTACGGCGGTGTTGCATCCAAAGATAAGGCGACGCCAAATCCCGACGAGCCGCCGCGCTCCGCGAACAGATCAGATGAGCAAAAACGAGTGGAACGACTACCGGCCGTGTCGCCGCCGCCTGACACACTGCCGCTGCCGCGCGAAGCGACGGGCGACAAAAAGATCAAGCCGCCGCCGGAGAAAGACGACCCGGCGACTGACGAGCCGAGCAAACAGTCAAAGGTTGAAAAGCCGCCGGAAGAAAGTGCCGCACCCAAGTCGCCGGCGGGGAAGTCGCCGATTGAATTGCCCTCTGCGGACTCGGAACGGGAACCTGAGAAGAAACTGAAACTGCCGAATCGCATTGAATCACCTGATGAACCCAAAAAGAGCGCCGGCGCCCGCGTCGTGCCGCCGTATGAGATCGTTATCGAGGATCCATCGATTGCGAAGCGGTCGACTAAGTCCGGTGAAGTACCAACGAAAGGCGCTTCCGTTCGCAATGAAAACGAAGCGGCTGTCAAGTTGCCGGCATTGTCGAAGTCAGCGCCGCCAAAGAGTCCACCGAAGACGATTCCCGGCCACTACGGCCGCGATGAGGGTTACAACTGGCTCCAGGGAATCGTTGAGAAGAATTTCCGCGGCGATTACTCGCTGCGATACTGCGATCCATCCGTAGAAGATCAATTCGGCGGCAAGGTCCGTCTTGAAGACGATCCGCGTCTCAGCGAATTCAAACACGGCGACGTCATTGCCGTCGTCGGACAGGTTGATCCGGAAGAAATGAATCCGCCTGGCGACACTTGGCACTATCCGCGATTTCGCATCAAATCGGTCGTTCGCGTTGAGTCCAAATAGACCGACTATTTTGATCCAATTGCTGTGACCACGGCCATCTGATTCGAATGGCCCGTGATCAGAGCTTTTCCGTCGGGCGTGAATGTGACGCAATATGCCGGCGAAGGCAGTTTCCGTTCATAGACGGCCTTTCCTGCGGCGATGTCCCAAGTAGCGACGACCCCGCTATAGCCGATCGATGCCAAAACCATGCCGTCCGGCGACCAGGCCAGGCCGAAGACATCATCCTTCGTCGGCCCCAATTTTTTCGTCTCTTTGGCGCTCGCAATGTCCCAAACGCGGATCGATCGATCCATGCTCGCCGATATGACTGACTTTCCATCCGCCGTAAACGCGGCCCCTGTGACTGGCATTTCATGCCCTTTGAGCGTCTTGATTTCCTTTTGACCTGGCACGTCCCACACTTTGATGAGATTGTCGACGCCGGCCGATGCCAGCATCTTGCCGTCTTTGCTAAACGACACGCTGTAAACCGATCCGCCGTGAGCGCCCAGGTTCTTGACCTCTTTGCCGTCGCCAGGGTTGAACAATCGCACCGATTTGTCAGCGCTGCCGGATGCGAGCAACTTCCCATCCGGGCTGAACGCGATGGCATCGACGATGTCGGTGTGCGTCTTGATCTCCAAGATGAACTTGCCTTCGGGAAGGTTCCAAAGTCGGATTGTCTTGTCGAGGCTCGAAGAGGCGAGCATCTTGCCATCCGGTCCGAATGCGACGGAGTAGACCGGGCCCGTGTGGCCTGTGAGCGACAACGTGTTTTTTCCGGAGGCCATGTCCCAGAGTTTCACTTGACTGTCGAAGCCGGCGGTGGCAAGGGTCTTTCCGTCCGGGCTGACGGCAAGGTGATGCACCAAATCGGTGTGGCCCTTGAATTCAGCGGGGTACTGGGCGACTAGCGACGCCGGTGCGGCGAAACAAACGACAATCGTGATTTGGCGCATCATGAAACTCTCCCTGGCGCGCGAAGCGCCTTACGTAGCCGGAGCAAACCCGCGACGCATCGTATTCTCTGTAATATTTCGAGGCAACAAAAACTGCAGCAAATAGTCGGGGCCGCCTGCCTTGGAGCCGATACCCGACAACTTGAAGCCGCCGAACGGCTGCCGATCAACCAGCGCGCCCGTAATCTTCCGATTGATGTAAAGGTTGCCGACGCGAAAGCGGCGACGAACCTCGCGAATGCTGGAAGGGCTTCGAGTGAAGATGCCGCCGGTAAGCGCATACTTCGTGCCGTTGGCAATCTCGAGCGCGTGATCCAGGTCGCGGGCCTTGATAACGGCCAACACCGGGCCGAAAATCTCCTCTTGGGCCAACGAAGAAGTCGGCGCTACGTCAGCGAATATGTGTGGACCAACGAAGCAACCCAGTTCTGAAAGTTGTCCGATTTCCGCAGCATAGACGAGAGTCGATTGCTCCCTGCTGTTCGCGATCACTTGTTGGATTCGCGCTTGGGACTCACGGTCGATTGTCGGTCCGATGCCGCATCCGGGTTGATCGGCCGGCGCCACCGCCATACTCTTCGTCGCTTCAATCAATCGTGTGAGGAACTGATCGTAGACTGGTTCAAGTACAATCGCGCGTGAACATGCGGAACATTTCTGCCCGGCATAGACGAAAGCGCTGTCGGCAACACCTTTCACCGCTTCGTCCAAGTCAGCATCGCCATCGATAATGATGGCGTTTTTCCCGCCCATCTCGGCGATGACGCGTTTGACGTGATCCTGACCTGCCGGCGTATCTGCCGCGCCGCGATTGATCGCCAATCCGACGCCTACCGATCCTGTAAACGCGATCATTGCCACGTCGCGATGCGCCACCAACGTAGGCCCGATCGTCTCGCCGATTCCCGGCAAGAAATGCACGACACCGGCTGGAAATCCAGCGGTTTGCAGGATCTCCATGAGTTTTGCGCCGACGACGGATGATTGCTCGGCCGGCTTCAGAATCACCGTATTTCCCGTCGCAAGCGCCGCCGCGGCCATGCCGGTGAGGATCGCGAGCGGGAAATTCCACGGAGCGATGATCACGGCGACGCCGCGAGGCTCGTAAGAATACTCGTTGTCTTCACCGGGAACGTTTCTGTATTGCGGGCGAGCTAACCGCTCCATTTCCGCCGCATAGTAAATGCAAAAATCAATCGCTTCCGCGACGTCGGCGTCGGCCTCGCGCCACGGCTTGCCGCATTCATACGTGATCCAAGCCGCGAGCTCGAATCGCCGGCGCCGCATTTCGTCGGCCGCGCGACGCAACAAGCCGGTGCGATCTGCCACACGTGTGTCACGCCATTTGGAAAATGCCGCTTGGGCTAATGCGACAGCTTGTTCGGCGTCCGAGACACGCGCGGCGGCAACCCGACCGATCACCTGACTCCATTGCGACGGATTCCGCGATTCAATCCAGGCGTCCGTTGTAATCGCTTTTCCGTCAATTACCAGCGGGTAGGAGCGGTCAAACTGAGCGCCAACCGCTGTCAGAGCTGCCTGCATCGAGTTGCGCCCCTCTGCCCTGCTGAAGTCGGTCAACGGCTCGTTGCGAAACACTTTCGTGGGTGCGATTTCGGGAGCCGCGTGACCGTTCTGCGACGCGGCCGCCGAGTGATTGTGCAAATGCGGGTTCATAAGCAATTGCTCCTCAGGCTTGTGCTCGCGGAAGCCGGCGCGCAAGAAGGAATCGTTGGAGGTGTTTTCAAGCAATCGCCGCACCAGGTAGGCCATGCCTGGAAGCAACTGCCCGTACGGCGTATAGATGCGGACTCGATAACCCATTCCGACCAAAGCTTCCTTGATCGGGTCGGCCATTCCGTAGAGCATTTGAAATTCGAACGCTTCGCGCGGCACTCTCAACTGCTCAGCTTGTGCAAGCGCATGCGCAATACTGCGAACGTTGTGGCTCCCAAACGCAGGCCGAAGGAAACGATGATTCTCCAACAGGAATTGCGACATTCGTTCGTAATTGACGTCCGATTCCCATTTCTGTGTAAAGACCGGCACCGGCCAGTCATTCTGGGCGGCAATGATAGTCTCGAAGTCCCAATATGCCCCTTTGACGAGTCGAATCCACACGCTTCCGCCGCGACGCTTGACCCATTCCAACAACTCAGCCAGGTCACGTTCGCAATCGAGAAGGTAAGCCTGGATCGCAATGCCGACGTCCGACCAATCGCGAAATTCTTCCTCGTCAAGAATCTCGCGGAAGATCTGAAGCGTGACATCCTTGAACGCAAATTGCTCCATGTCGAAATTGACAAACGCGTGATGCCGGCGGGCGACACGAAGAATTGGGCGTAAACGGGCACGTACAACCTGGCTCGTGCCCTCTGGATCGATCGGATCGAACTGACTGAATAACGACGACAGTTTGACCGAAACGTTTACGCGAGGAATTAGGCCATCGGGCCCTCGGTCGATGTGTTCGTTGACAGGCCAATGATTGACTTCGTCGCCAAGTCCGTCGAGCAATTCGAGATACTGCGCCTGATAATGGTCGGCTTCGGCCTCAGTGATTGTTGCCTCGCCCAACAAATCAATGGTGAATGCCAGGTTCTGAGACCGAAGTTCGGAGACCGCTGCTAAGGCTTCCGGCACATTGGACCCGGCAATGAACCGACGGGCCAGCCGACGAGCATTGGCTTGCGCCGTCCACGCAAGCAGCCGTCCTGCCCAACCGTCGTGCGGCAACCGCCGCAAGCCGATTCGCAACGGCAGAGGCAATGCCGGACCGATCTCTGCGAAGTACTCTTGCAAGTGGCGAGCGATATCGGCGGGCGACTTGAGAAGCGGCAATGCATCAACAAAGCGAAAGAGTTGGATTTTGATGGCTTCGTCGGCCATGCTCCAACCCATCATCAATTCGTCGAGCCATGTGGAAGTGAAGATAAGCGGCCCGGACCGGTTCAGGCGCGCAAAGATTTCTTTCCCATACGCCATCGTCAGCGGTTCGACGCCCGTCGTATCCACTTGCGTGCCTCGAAATCTTGTGCGCCTGCCCCGTGCTGTCCGATAGGATGACCGTAACGAAAGACGAGTGTTTCTGTATTGGGACTACAGAGAAGGTTGTATAGCGATCATGCAGATCGGCAAATTCACGGTACTCGGTCAGCTTGGGACTGGAGCCCACAGCAAGATTCTGCATATTTCGCGGCAGGAGGACGGCCGGCAGTACGCTCTCAAAGTCGTCCCCATTGAATCCGCCGAAGACAAGAAGTTTCTCGAACAGGCTCAGCACGAGTACCGCGTCGCGCAGATGTTGGACCATCCGAATTTGATCAAGATCTATTCATTGGAGACGCAGTCCGATTGGTTATTTCGAGTGAAGAAAGTTCATCTGCTCATCGAATACGTATCCGGGCAGACCTTGGACAATGTGCCGGAGCTTTCTCTGAAAAAGCTCGTGCCGGTATTTGTCCAGGTAGCGTCCGGGCTTGTACAAATGCATCGCCGAGGAGTCTTCCACGCCGATTTGAAACCAAACAATGTCATGTTGTCGAAAAAGGGACAGGCAAAAATTATCGACTACGGCCTGGCTTGGATCAAAGGTGAACCAAAGGGACGTATTCAAGGCACGCCGGAATACATGGCGCCAGAGACAATCACAGGCAACATGGTCAACGAACGGACCGACATCTTCAACTTTGGCGCGACGATGTATCGGCTCGTATCCTGGCGACTGCCGCCGTCGTTGATGCCGCAGCCGGGCACAGTGAGGATCAACGCCAAGGTCTTCAATCAAATGCTCAAACCGGTGGCGGAATGCAATCCGCAGGCGCCGCCGGATCTGTGCAAATTGATCCATCAGTGTTTGTCGTATAGTGCCGATGATCGTCCCGACCGTATGAGCGTGGTGCAAGGCACGCTCGACAAGATCGCCGACGAACTTGGTCCGGCGGAAGACGCTGATGAATGACCTGTTTGGCCGATTCGGAGACGCTGTATGGCTCAGTATGCCGACCGCGAGCACTACCTTCCGGTTCGAAAGACCGAGCTGATCGACCTGTTGTGCAAGGACAAGTCGCTTTCCACTGGTGCGGTGCTTACGGCCCAAGAGCGAGATGACTTTCGGCGATTCGCGACGATTTTGTCAGCCTACTATCATCACGATTTTCACGAGAGACTCGAAACACTCAAAGAGGCCTACGCCCCGTTTGATCCGGATCGCGAGACTCGGTGCCTCGTTGAACTTCCGGACGAGAAGAGGCCGGCGAAGCAAGAGGAACTGTTTCGAGCGTTTGACGAACTCGTGCAGCGTGGCAACTTCAAGAAACTATCCCGTGAACAGATCATCGAAGCGACCCGCGAGGTGAGCCGCTGGGGCATCAACATGGACGTCGATTTCGGCGTCTTCGACCGGTTTGAGATTTACGTTCGCGGCGACGTGCGTTCCAAGCGTTCGATTCGGCGGTTATGGAAGCCATGGGTGGTCGAAGAAATCGACGTTCCCACTTATCAACGGCTGGCGCTGATCCTGAAACAGCGGCCGCATAAACGGATCGGCAAGAATGCCGACACACGCAGTATCTTCTTGAAGCTGTTCAAAGACATTCCCAAGGTTGACTTGGAGATGCTATTGCCGGGAGGCCGGCCCAAGATGCCGGCGCTCGACCGTGGCAAGCTCGGCGCGTCGTTGGCAAGTGCCGTCGGGTTTTCCGTCTGGAAGCTAGCACACGATTTTGGCTCACTCACCAACTTGTTTCTACAGAAGAACCCGCTCGCGCTGTACGGTCCGATCAGCATCATTTTGGGCTACGGGTATAAGCAATGGGCGGGGTATCATTACCAGAAAAAGACCTACACGACTCGATTGACCGAAAGCCTTTATTATCAAAACCTCGACAGCAACTCCGGTGTCTTTACCCGGTTGCTTGATGAGGCCGAGGAGCAGGACTGTCGCGAAGCATTGCTCGCGTACTTCTACCTTTGGCGTTACGGCAACGATGCAGGCTGGACGGCCGACCAGTTGGACGACTACACGGAGATCGACCTGGAACACAAAATCAATTTGAAGTTCGATTTTGAAGTGGATGATGCACTGTCAAAGCTGGAACGACTCAACATCGTCGTTCGAAACGGCGACCGTTATGTCGCAGTGCCGATGCAGCAAGCGTTGGCCCGGATCGACGAAATCTGGGACAATATTTTCACGTACAACAATCGCTGAATTGCGAATCTAATCGACGAGAAATCCGATGCACGAAGAGTGGATTGCCAATCGAATGGCTTCGATCGAGCTTTCGGGCATTCGCCGCGTCTTTCAGCTGGCGCGGACTCTGAAGGATCCCGTCAACTTGAGCATTGGGCAGCCGCATTTCGATGTGCCGGAGCCAATTAAGAAGGCCGCATGTGAAGCGATAAACTGCGGCAACAACGGCTACACGACGACTCAGGGAATACCTGTACTTTACGACCGACTTCAGTCAGAAGTCTCACAGCGTCTCGGACACGCGGATCGCACAGTAACCGTAACAAGCGGCACTTCCGGCGGACTCTTCCTGGCACTCATGACCACCGTAAATCCCGGCGATGAAGTAATCGTCTTCGATCCGTACTTTGTCTCCTATCCGCACCTGCTGTCGTTGACCGGCGGCAAGATGATTGTTGTTGACACGCATCCGACTTTTGAAATCGACCTTGACCGAGTTCGCGCTGCAATTTCACCGAAGACGAAAGCAATCATCGTCAACAGCCCGTCCAACCCCAGCGGGGCGGTGTTGAGTCGAGAGACGTTGCGCGGACTCGCAGAGCTTGCGGATCGGCACGGAATACTCTTGATCAGCGACGAGATTTATCACGCTTTCTGCTATGACGCGGCATTCTGCAGTCCCGCCGAGTTCAGCCCGAATGTGTTGGTGATTGACGGCTTCGGCAAAACCTATGGCATGACAGGGTGGCGAATGGGCTTTGCGCACGGCCCAAGGAAACTGATTGACGAAATGATCAAGCTGCAGCAGTTCACGTTTGTTTGTGCACCCAGCATGGCACAACATGCGATGCTTACGGCGTTTGACGTCGACGTTACAGCCGTCGTTGCGGACTATCGCCAAAAGCGTGACCGACTGTGTGCCGGATTGCGAGGTGATTATGAATTTCGCGTGCCTGGCGGCGCCTTTTACTTGTATGTCAAAACACCATCCGGTTCCGGTACGGCTTGGGTTCATCGAGCAATCGAACGGAATTTGCTGATTATCCCGGGGACCACGTTTAGCCGTCACGACACTCATTTTCGAGTCAGCTACGCAGCCGAAGACACGACAATTGATCGAGGAATTGAAATTCTGTCACGGCTCGCACGTCTCTAGCCAATGCTGCCATTCGGCGGATCGACCGGATCGAATGATTCTGTTATGTAACGGACTGATCCGAAACGGCCCCGAACCGCGTAAGATGGATTGACGGAATTGCTCGTTTCGGCAGAATGTGTCGAGCAAGGTAGTTGAATCCGCACCGTTGAAGATGTCCCGCCTTGCCGGCCGATTCCGCGAAACGATAGCCTGAACCGAGGGAGCGGCTGAAACCCGAAACGACCTGGCGTTAATGCCGGCGTCGGCAGCGGGCACCTGTTGCCCGCGTTACTTCGAGGATCGAATCTATGGGATTTCTGTCTCGTCGCATACTGCTGGCTCTGTTCGCTTGCATAATCGTAATTGGCCGGGCCGACGCAGCAGAACCGGTGCAATCAAAGACTTATGCGATTCTTGTCGGCGTCGGGACACACTCCGACTCGTCGATCAAGGCGAGGCCGGCGGCTCACCAAGACGCGGTTGCAATGTACGATCTGCTCACCAACAAATCCTTCGCCAAAGCGGCCGCCGAAGATGTCAAACTGCTGTTGGCGGTCGAGGACAAGCAACGCCACAGTGAAGCGGCAACGAAAGAGAACATTCTCAAGGCCATTCGTTGGATCGTGGAAAAGGCACAGAAAGACGATCTCGTCGTCATCGGTTTCTTTGGCCGCGGAGCATCGCTTGGTGATCGCACCTGTTATCTAAGTTCCGATGCGACCGTCAAAGATCGCGCATCGAATGCAGTTGCCACTAGCGATCTCGAAACGGAATTCAAAAAGTTCAAGGGCGAGAAACTGCTGGTCCTTGTCGATGTTGACTACACGGGAACTTCGCTTGACAAAACCGCCGATTCGGAACCGAACGCCCTGGACATGGTGCGGGTATTCGTGGGCGATGAAGACAAGGAAGAGCACCAGATGCCGCCGGGCCGATTCATTTGTCTGGCCGGCAGCGAAGTCGCGTCGCACATTGACACCGACACAAACGGACTCCTGGTAAAGTGCGCTTTGGACGGACTGAAAGGCGCTGCCGACCGCGACGGCGGAGAACCAGACGGCGTCGTCATTGTCGACGAACTGAAGAAACACCTCGAAACGGAAGTTCTCAAGAACGCTCGATTGCTTGGCAAAACGCGCCAGGAAAAAGAGCAGTCTGCATCCATCTGGGGCAGCCGGAAAAGCCACTTCGCCATCACGGAGAATCCGTCGGTCGCAGGTAAGGTGAACGACCGCCTCGAAAAGTTCGGCAAATTAAACCTTGCGGCGGACATCAAGGCTGAAGGACAACGGTTCCTCGCTCGTATGCCGGCTTTGAAAGCTCATCGCGAATTGCGTAGCCTCTACCAACAGTTGGCCGACGGAAAACTGCCCGCCGATGACTTTGTTGCCAAACGCACGAAGATCGTCGACGACATGAAGGTGGATCGCGATGCTGCCAAGACGTTTGCGCGAAAGACGATGGCGGGAATAGAGCAAGTCCAGCGGCTCTACGTCAAGGAACTGAATCGCGGCGAAATGGTTGTATGGGCTGTAAAAGGCATGTTCCGGGAGTTGGAAGCGACCATCCCGGAGAACATCGAAAAACAATTTGAAGGTGTGCGCGAAAAGCAGCCTGACGCTTTGACCGATATCCTGGCCGATGCACGCGAATTCCTGGGCAAGCGGGAAGACCTTGACGGCGCCAAAGACATCACGTTGGCCATGCGGTCGATGATGGAGCAGAATCTCGATCCGTATTCGACCTACTACAGCAAGGAAGACATTCGCGAGATGGAGAGCCAGATGTCCGGTCGATTCACCGGCATCGGCGTGCAGATTCGCCGCGACCTGGTTCGCGACGGCTTGCTGGTCGTTACTCCGATCAAAGGCAGCCCGGCGCATAAGGCCGGATTCCTTGCCGGCGACTTGATCACCGAGATCATCCGCGAGGTGGACGAAGAGGGTAAGAAGCTCAACCCGCCGGAAGTGATCAGTACGCAGGGCATGAGCACGAAGGAAGCCGTGCGGAAAATACTTGGAATGGACCGCACCAAAGTAAAGATCAAGGTTGTTCGCGAAGGGACTGAAAAGCCCATCGAGTTCGAGTTGACCCGAGCGAGGGTAGACGTTGAAACTGTCTTGGGATTCCAGCGCAAGAAAGATGACTCGTGGGATCACTTCATCGACAAGAAGAACAAGATTGCCTACATCCGGCTGACGCAATTCGCGCCGCGGTCCTACGAAGACATGCGTGAGACGGTTGAAAAACTGTCGAAGGAAGGGATCAAGGGACTGGTCTTCGACCTTCGTTTTAATCCGGGCGGCCATTTGCACGCGGCCGTACAGATTTCCGATCTGTTCATCGATGACGGACTTATTGTCACGATTCGTCCACGCTCCGGCGTCGCTGACGAAGAGCCGTACGGAGGCAAGACCGACGGCAGCTTCCTGAATTTCCCGATGGTATGCATGGTCAATGGCATGAGCGCCAGCGGCAGCGAAATCGTCGCAGCGTGTCTGCAAGATCATGGCCGCGCGGTCATTCTCGGCGAGCGAAGCTACGGTAAGGGCAGCGTGCAAAACATCATGGACTTTTATCACACAGAGGCCAAGATCAAGCTCACCTGGGCTACCTTCTGGCGGCCCAACGGCAAAAACCTCAACAAGTTGAGCACCAGCGGCAAAGAGGACGAGGATTGGGGAGTCCGTCCCGATGCGGGCTTCAACCTGCCTCTGTCCGCCGCCGATCGAGTATTGTTGTTCAAACAGATCCGCGATGCAGAGATCATTCCGCGACGCGACCTGCCAAGCAAAGAACCGCCGACCGAATTCAAGGACAAACAACTGGAAGCGGCTTTGGAGTATCTGCGCGGGCAGATCAAGACCGCCGGCACCGCCAAGAAGTGATTTGACGATTTGCTCGAACACAGCCAGACACGGCATCACGTGTCTGGCTGTGTCTATTTCACGTGAATGAAAATCACTGCGTGCCAAGCCGCAGCATGATCTTGCCGCCGCGGGCATCTTGTTGCACGTGGGCGGCGGCCTTTTGGATATCGTCCATCGAATAGGTCGCAGCGATCTCCGACTGCAGAATGCCTTCACCCATCAATCGGCGGACTTGTCGAAACAACCGCAACATGCGAAGTACGCTTTGCCTTTGGAGCCACTCGGAAAGCCAGAATCCTTCGACACGCGTGCTCAAGGTTATGGCATTCCGCGGGTCCACTTCAATCGGTTGGCCCGAGAGCAAACCATATAGCAGCGCTCGGCCGCGAAGTCCGAGGCAACGGACCACGTTGGTGCCGGTCTTGCCGCCTACAGGGTCAATGGCAAAGCGCACGCCCTTGCCCTGCGTCAGTTCTTTGACACGTTCGGGCAGGTCCTCGGTGCTGTCGCAGATGACGGCGTCGGCCCCAAGCTGCTTTAATTCATCGACTTGCTCCGGCCGTCGAACAACGTTGATCGTGCGAAACCCGGCCATCCTTCCAAGTCGAATGACCATCTTTCCCAATGCGCTGCCGGCTGCCGACTGCAGCAGCCATTCGCCTTGCGGCACTTTCAGAACGTGCCGAGTCATGATCAGGGCCGTGGCGGGATTGACGAAGAACGTGGCCGCCTGTTCGTCAGGAATGTTGTCGGGGATCGGGAACACATGCCGGGCGGAAACGACGACCTGCTCCTTCCATGCTCCTCCGCCGGCAGAAATGACTGCAACGCGTTTGCCTTTGCGAAGCATCGCGAGTAAGCCGCCGCCGCTTTCTTCGACGATGCCGGCTCCTTCGTACCCAGGCGTCGCCGGAAGAGTCTGTGTCACGCCGTAACGGCCTTCAATCGTATAAAGGTCCGATGGATTGATCGGGCTTGCGAGCATGCGGACGCGAACCTGGCGAAAGCCGGGCTTCGGCGGCGGCAACTCTCGAACGTGCAACACCTCGGCCGGATTGCCGTGTCGTTCGTATACAACTGCTTTCAAGGAAATTGCTCCCGGTTCGATGCTACCCACAGACCCGATTGCGGCCGGTTCGCTTCGCTTCGTAGAGCTTTTCGTCGGCCTGCTGAATCAAGTCCTTCGAAGCAATCTTATCGGTTCCATCGGTAAACGCGACCCCGAGGCTCACCGTGGCTTGAAATGCCGTTCCGTCAAATGTGAATTTTTGCTGTTCGATGCGACGCCGAATTCGCTCGGCGACGTCGAGAGCCCCCGGTTTGGCGGTTTCGACGAGCACCAAAGCAAACTCCTCGCCGCCATATCGGGCAAACAAGTCCTCTACGCGAATTGAAGTTTTAATCATCGCGGCGATTTCGCGCAGGGCGTAATCGCCTGCAAGATGTCCAATCTGATCGTTGATCTTCTTGAAGTGATCGATGTCGAACAAAATCAGCGCAAGCGGGCGATGATGCCTTGTCGATCGCGCCAGTTCTCGTTCGAGGAATTCAAGAAGATATCGGCGATTGTGAATCTGCGTGAGCGCGTCAATAATTGTCAGTCGATAGATTTCTTCGTGATACTCTGCCTCGATGTTGCCGCCGCTCAGGAATCGGTAAATGCAATTCCCGACACGAAGATAATCGCCGTCCTTAAGAAACGTGAGTGTCTCGATCGGCTGGTCGTTCACAAAGGTGCCGTTGGTGCTTCCGAGGTCCTCCACCATAGCGCCCTTCGATGTCGCTTCGACTCGGGCATGCCTGCGCGAAACCGAGTGGTCGGCAATTTTCACATCCGCGTCATCGCCTCGACCGATAACGACGGGCCGATCACTGAGCATGTAACGTTGGCCAATATTGACGCCAGTCGGATAGATGTGCACCAGACAGTGCGGTTTCTTGCTGGCGCTGTCGGCGCGAATCGGCGTGATCCAAGTATCGGTCGTGCTTCTTTCCATGGGAGGATGAATCAGTGAGCGCAAGCAAGTGGCTCGAACCGCTTGTTGCACAAACGATTCGAGCCATCATGTCTTAGCGAGGGTCGATCAAGGTATCCTGTACCTTGGTGCTTACGATGCCGGTCAATCGGCCTTCCGGCCGGGCCACATCGACCAACTGCGGCTTTAGGGTTCGAGCCTCACCCATGTTTCCTGCAAGATCGCGGGCTCGGATTCGCAAGAAGACTCGAACCGGCATCTGCGGCGGCATCTTCCATGAATACGTTCCGGTAGTCGCAAACGCGCTATTTGCAACCGGCTTCCACGGCCCTTCTTGGGACTCGGCCCATTCGATCACGACAGGATTCGGCGCCATGTTCTTGTCCTGAGCCGACCAACGCAGAATCACTGCGCTGGGATTCGACGGATCGGGCGCTAACTCGGCCAACTCCACCTGCGGCGGCGTCAGATCGACTTCGACGCGCATTTCCGGTTGATCGCCGGCCAGCGGCGGCCCTTTGCTCAGCCCGGCTCCGCTTTCCAGTACGAGCCGGAATCCGAAGATGCCTTCCCCAGGCAGCTTGGCGCTGATGCGTTGCTGCCGGTTGCGGTCTTCGGCAATCTCCTGCCACGTTTGGCCGTCGTCATGGGTCATGTACAACTTCGCAGAGCGAAGACCCGACGGGCCAACTTTGGACATTTCGTATGCCAGGCTGATTTCGGTGCTGTTGATCAATTGCGCATTGCTCTTGAGTTCCGGGCGAGCCGGCGGCGGCGCTGCAACGTTTGACGCCACGGGATAGGTGTCCGACGTTCCCGGGGCCGTAGCGACTGGATACCCACGAGCCCGGTCCGGAGAGTGATCGAAACTCGTCGCAGGTTGAATGTCGCGACCGTAAGGCGGGGGCGTCACGCTGCCTGGAGGGACAATTGTGCCGGGCATAGAGCCAGGTCCGCCCATTTCCGGATTTCGGGAAGCGACCGGCCGCGTGCTGCCGGCCGCAACTTCCTGCTGCGCGTGGGCTTTGTTTCGAGCATAATCATCGACAGTCATGCGGACGGTAACGGGACCGGAAACGCCGACTCGAAACGCCTTCTGTCCGGTAGCGGCCGGACTCACCGGAACTTCGGTCCATTGGCCGGCGGCATCGCCTGACGGACGCCAGGACAATTTCAAGGTGCCGGCATCTGGATACGCGTCTTGAATCTCCCACATGACGGTGATTTCATCTCCAACTCGATCCGCAGTACGCATGCGCAGAACCGGCGGTTGCGTGTCAATTAGGACTTTCAGGCCAGGCGGTGCGGCGTTGATGTCCACAGGCTCGCGGCGGCCGTTGAGATCGATAATGCAAACCGAGAACCAATAGACTCCGTCTCGCTTCGCGGAGAAATTGAACGCTTCGTCGGTCGGCTTCGCAACCGCTTCTTGGGTCCAGTTCCGACCTTGGTCTTCGGATACGAACAACAGCAACTCGCGAATTTCGCGACGACGACTCGGATTGAATTCAATGGGAATTTGAATGGCGCGTTGGTTCAACGCCGCGACATCCGGCGGCAGAGCCCCGGCGGTCCACAACAAACTCAGGAAGGTCAGTGTTCCGGCACCCATGGCTTGTCTCCCGTCGTTGCGGATGCTCCCGTGGCCATACTTCAGTAGACGCACAGCAGCGATCAACCGGGCAATGCGGTTCCATGGGATGTATCGACTTTGCAGGGGCGACACTTGAAAGAAATCGTTGCGGCAGCCGGAATTGCTCAAGTCTTCAAGCGGAAAACAAGCGGGCCTCGAATCCGTCGTTTGAGCGTGTGCCCGAAACGACTGACTCGAGGTCCGCATGAAACGAATCTAACTAGTTCTCTTCGAACTGCACCATGTGGTTCAGCGACGGCTGAACTTCTTCGCGGCTGTTGCTCGGGATGCGGAATTGCATGGTGAAGGCGTCTTCACCACTGTCTTCGTAGTAACCGCGGAGCACTTTCACCGCCCGAAAACTCTGTGCTCGGAAGAAGAGTTGGGCCGGAAGATTGGTTTCGCGGACGGCCAACGTGATTCGCGTGCGGCGATGGCTCGACAGCTTGCCAATCAACTTCGCGATCATCTGCTGTCCGATGCCGTTGCGGCGAAACCGCGGATGCACGGCAAAGTTCAGGATGTGCAGCTTCGTTTTGTGCAATTCATAGATCATGAAGCCGACGACTTTTTCGTCTTGCTCTGCGACCATGCCGATGCAATTGCGCTGCCTCAGGCAACGGAGGAAGTCTTCTTCCGACCACGAGTAGTCGAAGCTGGCTTGCTCGGTGACAAGAACTTCTGGCATGTCGCGGCGAATCATCCACCGGATGTGAACTCGTGCCAGGTCTCGCCGGGTCCTTCCGACATTCATGGATCGACTCCTCTCCTCGCCACGGCGCGTCTTGCCCCCTCCATGAGTGCTTGACGACCGCCGCTCATCGTTTTTCATTTCGCGCGTCACGATTGCCGCCGTGGGTTCGAAGCTGCATCGTTCCGGATCGCACGATCCAGATGCCTGCCTCTGCGAGGTCGCAGAATAGTAGCAACGGCATCTGATTGGCTCAAGTCCGATTCTCGCGATGGAGGTTGGAGGAAATGGGGGACTCCTTCCCCCTGGTGTTCAGCCGTCATGGCTGCCTTTCCTTCCAATGTCACGAAGTGGCGACTGATTCAATTGCTGCGCATCATTACTACCTGTCGCGTTCTTGACGAGCAATCAAAATACTCCTCTATCGCTCCAAAAATCGGCTAATTTCCTCCCGAATTACAGGGCGCTGCAGCTGATCGGCAGTCAGCTGTACACGGAGTTTTGCATTGCCGGATTTCTTGCTTTGAACTTTGATGCGGTAGACAAGGTCAGCTCGCGTCGCCAACTTGGCGAACGGTGCAAACACCACGTTACTGTCTTCCAGCTTGTACGGAGTCGGCGACTGCGCATCTCGCAGGATCATTCCTTCGGGCAGAGAAAGACTGATCTGAAGGTTCGTGCACGGCGCCGTTCCTTGGTTGAGGACGCGGATTTCGTACATGACATCGGTGCGAACCGGCGCCGGATTATCGAGATCGAGGATTTCGACCGACAACGCCGGAGCGCCTTCCACCATCACGTGAAATTCCGATCGTGCCGTCAGATTTCCGTCAGCTTGAACGTTGACCGAGTTCACGACTTCGCCGCTGGTGACTGCTCGCGCTTTGACCGATAGAACGCGTTTCGTCCCAAAGTCGAGAGCGCCGAGCGACCAGGTCACCGTTCGCGAGGCCGGATCGAATCGGCCTTCGTCGCTGGCGGCAACAAACTCCATGTTTGCGGGAAGTCGATTTTGCACACGTACGTTGCGTGTGATTGCCGTGCCGTTATTCGATGCCTCGATGGTGAACAGCGCCTCGGATCGCACCTGACATGTCTTGGGGCCGATCTGTTTCACGCTCAGGCCAGGTTCTCCGACTCGAACCGTAGTTTTGGCTGCCGCGTCCAGTTCGTATGACTTGACGCCGCCGGCCGCCACGACCCCGTCGGCACCGGCCACTGAAGCCGTTGCCGTGATTTCATTGACCATGTTCCCCGATTTGGTCGCGAGCGCCTTGAGCACAATCGTGCGCTTCTCACCCGGCGCCAATGGCCCGACGTCGGCCTCGATTTCGCGTCCTTGCGGATGGGTTAGACCATCCGGCAGCAAGTCCCGTAGCACCACCTGCTGCAGACGAGCCGATCCTGTGTTAGAAATCTCAATTTTGAAAGCGATTTCTTCGCCGAGTACTGCCCAGTCGGGTGCGGTCATCTTCAATCCAAGATTTGGCTTGGTAATCCTGGTGATACAGGCGCTTTGCAGCGCGAAGCTGACAGTGGCCTGAGTTTGAAATTCGCCGTCTTCTTTTGCGAGAGCCTTGACACGTAAGCGACGTTCGCTGCCGGCGTCGAGTTTTTCGAGTTTCCAAATGAGCCGGTCGGTGCGCTCATCCGGCGGCGGGTCGCCGCTGACATACTTCACGTTGGACGGCAGATCTTGTTCGACCGTAATTCGCTGTGCAGTGACATCGCTGAGATTACGAACGAGTATTTCGTAGGTCAGCGATTGGCCCAACGTCGCCGATTCCGGTCCGACGATTTCCACGGTGACCAATGGCGATCGACTGCCGGTAAGTTTGCGAGGAGTGGCTGCTTCTTCGCGCGCCACATTGGGTCTTTCGGGCAGCGGCGTCGCTTGAAGAATGTCCGGCAGTGGATCCGCAACCGGTGTCTTGAGCGTTCGCGGCAGCTTCTTTGACGCGGCTTCGTCATCCGGTGGCGCGACAATTTGGAGTTCACGCGGAGTGTCGCGGTCATTCGCAGCACTCGATCGAATCGGAGCGAGCGGCGGCACAGGCCGTTCGGACTGTGGATGGTTCTGACCCAGAGTGCGGTCGGGCGCGGCGATTGCCGCCAGCACGATGAACAGGATTCTGGCAGATATTGGAGTCTGCACGGCGCTCCCCTTGCTGCCGTTGTAGTTTCAGCCGCCGCGGGTCCGTCCCCCAACGTCGCCGCGGCGGCGTTCCCCCACCCGTCCTGCGGAGTTGCACCGATCAAATCAGTGCGGCAGTTTCAACGCTTGCTCGCCGCAATCCGGCGACGAAGCTAGCATCGTGATTACAACTTTGTTCGTTTGATCCCCGGCGTGAATCACCGCAGCGCCCCCGCGCTGCCGCATTCCCCCGATCGCCAGGAACGAAGGGCGACGTATAACGTGCATCGAAAATGTGTCAAGTCGAGTCGGAGATTACACGGCGCGAATCGGCAGCGGCAGGATCTTGGGCCTCGGCATCACGATTCCGCGAATGCTGCCGTGCCGGCTCAGCAATTGTGATGTGGTCATTCGCATAAATGCATGCAGTTTTGGATCGGCGCCGTTCGAGAGGTACTCCCGGACGAGGCCGCCCATTTGTTCATCGTACTTGCACTTGCTGTGCGAATGCACGTGGTAACGGCCGGAGTGCCGGCGAATGTCCCCGTCGAATTGAGGACTGATGTGAAATAGCTCGTGAAACAACGTGATCATCTTTTCGTCGAAATCGAGATCGAGAAACCGCGGCAAGCAAAACGTCATGAGGTAAAGTAGTTCCCGCCCGTCAACCACGTGACGTTGGACCTGATAATCGCGTTGCCGAATGCGGCGAATCAGCGATCCCTCGCGAAACCGCAACGGCGTTATGCGCGCTTGCAGCCCGTGCGGTCGGCGGTTTCGTGCAAATGTCGTCGTCACCAGCACGCGTTTCATGTCAATGTGACGCAAATCGGAACATGACGCGATGACTGATTCGCTCAATCGAGTCAAACACGCGGAAATGTCAAATGGCTGATCGTGCGGGCCGCTGTCCCAATATGGCGGGGCAATCTGCAATTCATGGCCGCCCGCAGCCGCAGGAAATCGAAAACACGTTCTCGGCAACTTCGCCGTTTCCCAGACGTATCGATAAGGCGGATGCGACGGCAAGTCGTCGAAGCGCAAGTCCGATACCGTCATCTTCGCTTGCTCCAAACCTATTCATGTCGCCGGGCCGTATCCATCTTACCGCGACAGGGGTCATTCGTCAGGCGTTCCACGGATGTCGGGCAAGCGCACCTTCGGAACTTCGCGCCTTTTCGACAGAACCAGTAAATTCGGCTGGGGCTTGCGACCGATGATGGTGACATAGGCATGGAATTGCCCGAATGATTGGACCAAGGTGAGGAGGCATGCGAACGATGAAGACTTCTCGCTGGAGCAAACTGCTGAGCGCCACGGTGCTTGGCTTGAGTCTCGCGACTTCGGTCGGCTGCCAGACATGGTATGGCGGCATGACGCTGCCCTCCGGTCATTACCTGGATCACCGGCCGCAGTACTTCCGGCCCGATCCGGCGTTCCCGCTTGAAAAGGAACTGGCCACGCAACAGGGTCAGGCGGCGCTCATCGATAATCCCGGCCGGGGCGTCGAAGCGCCCGGCGTCGGACCGGCTGCACCCCGGTAACTATCACCGAATCAAGACACACGCCGCACTGGGTTCAGCGCAGGGACGCGCCGAGCCCAGTGCGGTTGTTCATTTTCTTTGCCTCTAAGTAGCGGAACCACGTTACTTGCCTGGTGTTTGATCTTCTGAAATGACGGTGCAACGGACGCCGGTGGTGATACACTTACCACGTAGCATTTCAGAGGGTGCCATCATGCGACAGAATTGCGTATTAGCGCTAGCGGCAACGACTGTCATTTGTTTTGCCGGCAATCTTGCCCGCTGTGGCGAAAAAGACGATCCGGCCCCGCTTCTCAACAACGACCCCTGGAAGAATAGCTCCCGCTCGCCGTTACAGGCCGGCGAAATCGATCGCTTAGTCGCTTCTGAGCTGAGCAAACGCAAGATCACTCCGGCAGCCCTGACATCGGATGAGCAGTTTATCCGTCGAGTCATGCTTGACCTGACGGGCAAGCTGCCGCTTCCAGCCGACGTCACCGAGTTTTCCGCCGACAAGGACAAGGACAAGCGAACGAAATTGATCGATCGTCTGTTGGCTAGTGACGATTACGCCAAGCATTGGTCGCAATACTGGCGAGACGTTTTTGCCGCGAAGGTCACCGACATGCGCGGCCGTGCAATCTCGGTCCACTTCGAAGCATGGCTTCACGACCAATTCGAGAAGAACAAACCCTGGGACGAGATGTCGCGCGAGATGCTGACGGCCAACGGGCAGTTGCCGGTCCGACTTGGCCGCGGCGAGACTGAAGTCGATGCAAAAAACGGCGCGGCGTACTTCCTGTTGTCGTATCAGGGGCAGGACGCAATTAACGACCGTACTGCAGAGACATCGCGCATCTTTCTCGGCATTCAGATTCAGTGCGCTCAGTGTCATGATCATCCATTCGACGGCTGGAAGCGCGAGCAGTTTCACGAACTGGCAGGGTTCTTTGCACGCCTGGCAGATCGACCGGTTTTCGAGATGGTCAACGAACGTCGTCAGATCGTCGGTGTGGCACTGCAGTCACGTCCATTCGGCGAGCACATGATGCCCGGCAAAGACGACCCGGCCAAGGGAACGGTGAAGATGCCGAAGTTCCTCGACGGCAAGTCGGTTCGCGGCCGCTCAAATGACAACGAACGCCGCAAGTCGCTGGCCGATTACGTCGCATCGAAGAACAACTACTGGTTCTCCGCTGCGTTTGTGAACCGCATGTGGGGTGAGATGATGGGGCAGGCTTTTCGCCAGCCGATCGACGACCTGGGGCCGGGCAAAGAGGTGACGATGCCCGACGTGCTGGCGAGGGTTTCGGCCGCGTTTGCCTCAAGCAACTTCGATATTAAGCAACTGCTCCTCGCCATATGCACAAGCGACGCGTATCAACGCCAGATTCGTCCGGGGGAAAGCGCCGGCGATCACCTGCAGTTTGCCGGAATGGCGCCGACCCGGCTTCGTTCCGAATCGCTGTGGCAAAGTCTCGTGACCGTACTTGGTTCAATGGGACCGCCGGCCCCAATGGGCGGAAATCCGTTTGGCCGGAGGTTCAGCGTCGAGGGGCAGTTCAAAGACGAGTTCAACTTCGATCCGTCACTTCCGCCGGATGAGATCGAGAGCAGCATCCCGCAAGCTCTCATGCTGATGAACAATCCGACGATTCAGCAGAGACTACGTGCCCAAGGAAGCAATCTCTTAGCACGCGTCCTGACCGCGTACCCGAAGGATGACGAAGCGCTGCAGATGGTCTATCTGAGGACGCTTTCTCGTAAGCCAACGGATCGCGAGAAAGAGAAAGCGCTCAAGTACATTCAGAATACGAGCAAACGGTCCGAGGCGTTTGAGGACGTTCTCTGGGCCCTCTTGAATTCGACCGAGTTCCAGACGCGCCGTTGACCAAACGCCGACGCACGAGTCATTCATCAAGGGGTTGTCATGAAGAGCTTTGCCACCGAACAGGTTCGCACTTCGGCTTCCGGAATCGTTTCGCGCCGCACGTTTGTGCAGTCGGTCGCTTCCGGCGCTGCCGCTGCGGGCGTCTTGGGTTGGAAAGACGCGATGACGCTGCACGCCGCCGAGTTGCGAAAACAAGGCATGTCGTGCATCCTGTTGTTCATGAACGGTGCGCCGAGTCAGTTCGAGACGTTCGATCCAAAGCCGGGCACTAAGAACGGCGGTCCGACGACTGCCATTTCGACGGCAGTTTCGGGAATCGAATTGGCAGCCGGTTGGGACAACGTCGCCAGGCAAATGAAGGACATCGCCCTGATCCGCTCCATGACGAACAAAGAAGGCGCTCACCCACGTGCCGTCTATCAGCTGCACACGGGTTACCTGCCCTCCGGCGCGATCAAGCACCCCGCATTCGGATCGATTGTCGGCAAGGAGCTTGGACAAGCGGACTTTGAACTGCCTTACTTCGTCAGCGTCGGCGGCCGCTTCAACAACACGGCAGGCTCCGGCTTCCTCGGCATGAAATACGCGCCGTTTGTCGTGAACGACGCCAATCGGCTGCCAAGCAACGCCGCTTTGCCGGGCGACGTCGCCAAGGATCGCTTCGCTCGCCGCATGGAACTGATGAAGGATCTGGAGGAAGACTTCGCTCAATCGGGAGCGCGCAAAGCCGTCGAGGATCATCAATCGATCTACCGCGGCGCTGCAAACCTGGTCACGAGTCCCAACCTCAAGGCATTTGACCTCGGTCAGGAAAAGGACAGCGTTCGCGATCGGTACGGTCGTTCTCCATTCGGTCAAGGTTGCCTTTTGGCACGCCGCCTCGTCGAGCAAGGCGTCACGTTCATCGAAGTGGAGCATGGCAATTGGGACACGCATCAGGACAACTTTGAGCGAACGAAGACGCTGTCAGCGCCGGCGGACAAAGGGTTTGCTGCGCTGGTTGCCGACCTCAAGGAACGCGGCCTGCTCGAAAAGACGTTGATTATCTGGATGGGCGAATTCGGTCGCACACCACGCATCAACGGCCAGAACGGGCGAGATCATTATCCGCGCGTTTTCAGCGTCGCCCTCGCGGGCGGCGGCATCAAGGGCGGCCAGGTCATCGGCGCCAGTTCCGCCGATGGCTCGGACGTCAAGTCGCGACCGGTCACGGTGCCGGACCTTTTCTGCACGTTCTGCCAGTCGCTGAAGATCAATCCGCGAAAAGAAAACATCGGACCGCTGGAGCGTCCGATCAAGATCGTTGACGGCGGCGCTCCAGTCAAAGAGTTGTTCAGCTAATTACAGCTACAACGTCCAGCCCTTGCGGTATTCCCGCTGTACAAATTTCGCGGCGTCAGGACAGTTTGTGACTTTGCCGGTCTTGGCGTCGTATTCGATCGACTTGCCGACCCGAACTGCCACATTGCCCAACAGCATTGCTTCCGTCAACAATCCGGCATAGGCAAAATTCGACCATGCCGTCGAAGGATTCCCTTCGCGAATTGCTTTCACCCATTCTGCCTTTTGGGCCGGATCAGTGGCGCGGGCCGCCGCTTGTGATGGTTCAGCCGGTTGTTTCCCTTCGAACTGCTTGAGCGGCAATAGTCGATGGAAGGCGCCGTAATCGTTCGGCGAAAACAATGCTCCCTTGGATCCGATCAATAGCGAGCCGCTTTGCGATGGTTCTTGACCCTGAAACAAATCGGCTGCGGGCAAATTGCGTTTGCCGTCGCGAGCGCCCTCATACCACGTGAGTTTGACGGGCGGCAAGTCGGTTCCCCGGCTTGGAAACTCATACGTGATGGTGGCCCATGCCGGATACGTTTCCGGATTCACCTCACCGCTCGACGCCGTCACTCGCTGAGGCAAGCCTAGCTTCAAAGCCATGTATGGCAGATTGGCCGTGTGGCAGGCCATGTCGCCCATCGCGCCAGTGCCGAAGTCCCACCATCCGCGCCAATCATGTGGGTGATACATGCGATGGTACGGTCGTTCCGGAGCCGGGCCGAGGAATAGATCCCACTTCACGTGCTCCGGCGTCGGAGGCGTTTCTTTGGGTCGTGCCACGATGTCCGGCGCCTGCTTCCAGTACTTGAAGGGCCGGTTGGTCCAAACGTGGACTTCCTGGACCGTGCCGATGATGCCGTTTCGAATTACGTCAATTCCGTGTCGGAAACCTGGCGAAGCCGTCCCCTGATTGCCCATCTGCGTGCAGACTTTCATGGCCGCAGCGGTCTCACGCATGACGCGGGCTTCGTGAACGGAATGTGTCAACGGCTTCTGACAGTACACGTGCTTGCCAAGTTTCATCGCCATGACCGCCGCGACGGCGTGGCAGTGATCGGCCGTGCTGACTACGACGGCGTCGAGCTTCGGCGCCAGATCCTCCAAGAGTTTACGGAAGTCGTGATACTTCTTCGCATGGGGAAACTGGCCGCCCTTCTTCTGCAAGCGCTGATCGTCGATGTCGCACAGGGCAACGATGTTGCCGTGCGTTGCCGCGTGGTCGGTGTCGCTGGCTCCTTTGCCGCCGACGCCGATGCAGGCAAAGTTGAGCTTGTCATTCGGTGAACGAGGTTCATCCGCCGAAGTGTGCCCGGCGATCCAGAAACCGACGCCGGCCGCCGCTGTGGTCTGCAAAAATCGCCGCCGATCATTTCGCTTGGGCATGTTGAACTCCGGATGGAATCAGACAAAAGCGTAATTCAGCCGTTGATCTTCATTTCTTGAAAAACTCCCTTGCCCACTCCGCATCGAGCTCCCCTTGGAAAACGATTTTGCGATAACTGGCTCCGGCTTCGCTACCCAAAAGTTCGACGTGCCCTGCTACTGGAGTCTTGGTTGCAATGGCAGTTCGCGAGTCTCCAATGCGAATCGACTGGCGATTCTCAAGAATCTTGAACTCGAAAGGCGTCAGTGCCCTCATCGCAGGAAACGGGACGGATGCGTATCCACCACCGTCCTTCATGACATAAACTTCGGTTTGAGTGCCCCCGATCCATATGTTCTCTGACGTTTTGAGATGACGACCTGGAAGTTTGTTGATCTGTATCTGACCCGCCAGCGAAAGGGTCTTGAACTTCACCACATGACGGATGCTCTCGGCTGCTTGTAGTGACATCACGCCTTTCAACAGACTTGGCTTGCTGCCGTTCAGCTCAAAGTCCTTCAACTCGTCCTTTGACAAAAAGTCGTACACGAGCGTCAACTCGTTTGTCTTCGGATTGAAAAGGGGCTTGCCAGCAAACTTCTTCTTGACCGCCGCTGGTGTGATAAGTTTCGCCAATTCGGCATCTGGATTGGCCTCGACAACATTACCGTCTTTTTTTGCCTTCGGCAGCAATTTCTCCAGGTCGGCAATTGCTCTGGCGATCTGGTCCTGATCTTCTTTCTTCTCTGCCTGGGCCTTTCGAGCTTCGAGAAGGGTAATTGCTTCTCTAATCGCCTCAATACCTGGAGTATCGTCTGCGCTTGCTCCAACTCCGAAGGCACACGCAATCACGAGATGCAATATTACGTTTTGACGCATACACTCTCCTCGATGAGAAAGGCAGCAAACCTCGTCGGCAAAATTCAGGAAAACTGGCGGCAACGGGAAACTTCAATATGGGAAGTATAAACGGGTGAGAAAACACACGCAAGAAGCTGGCCACAAGAACACTCTCGATCCGATGATCGATCTGGATTCGTAGTGCCCAAACGGGCTGGCTGCTCACCACCGTCCGGCGTTTGGCCGCTAATGGGTTGAGTGTGCAACCTCAATCAGTGGTCGAAGGACCGATCTGAGAGACCGATCACACGCAGCCGCTGAGTCGCCCATTCACCTGTTCGCGGTTCGTATTGACTTTGCATTTCCTCGCCGGTAATGTCCCGCCGCTTTGGGAAGATTCTCTACGTCCGCCACGGTCGGTCTTGGCGGTGACACGGAGGCGTGCAGCACTGATGTTGCACTGCGCCCGAACTACTCGGGGAAAGGGAATTTCGATGCAAATGTGGTCATCGTTGCGGGCAGGGAAGCTCGCCTTGGGATGCGGCGTCGCGCTGGCCTGCCTGGCAGCGACGGGTTGCTGGAATACGAAACCTGCCGGCTCGACGATTAGCGATAACAGCCATCGACTGTTTGGGCGAAATAAAGAAACGCCAAAGGCCGGTACGACGAATACGAACACAAGCACGAATGCAAACAATGTCGGCGGCATGAACCCGAATACGGTCGCCCCGGCGAGTGCCAACAACCGTCGCATCTCCGGCAACCCGCCGATCGATACGACAAGTCCAATGGTCAACTCGGCAAACGCAACGCCGCGCGTGCCTCCGCCGTTGGGGAATATGAACCCGGTTCAACCAGCAGGGGGTCTAACCGCACCGGTAACGAACAACGGCATCACACCGATTGCGAGCAACAGCCCTGCGTCGAGTCCGCCGGTCAATCTGCCGGTGAACTTGAACAACACCAAGTCGCTGCCTGCGCCGGACCCGACGCCTGGCGCCGCGGCCCCGCCGGTGGTATCGATGCAAGATCAGGATCCGAGCCTTGGCCGAAGAATTCCGCCGTCGATCCCGGCGACGGAACTACCGCCGAGCTTTGGCGACAGCAGCGGCAACACGATACAACCGCCGCCTCCGCCGTCGCCGATTCGATCGATCAAGTAAATGGCCGAAGTAAAACTGAGCCGTCGACGCCGCCACGGATGGCAGCGTCGGCGGTTTCGTCATTTTGCATCTTGGCGTCGCCGGGCAATCAATGCGGCAACGTAGCCGCCCTTGAATCCGCTGTCGATATTGACGACGACGACGTTCGACGAGCAGGCATTGAGCATTGTCAGAAGCGCTGCCACGCCGTGAAACGACGCGCCGTAGCCGACGCTGGTCGGCACCGCAATCACCGGGCAACTCACGAGTCCGCCGACAACGCTCGGTAAAGCACCGTCCATCCCCGCGACGACGACAATGGCGTCGGCATCGACGTATTTTTCGCGCTGCCGCAATAGCCGGTGAATGCCGGCGACGCCCACGTCAGCCAGCAATGTGACATTGCATCCCAAAGCCGTCGCGGTGACGACGGCTTCCTGAGCGACGGGCAAGTCGCTGGTGCCGGCCGTGATCACGGTGACGTGCCCTTGGGCCGCCCTACCCTCTTTTGCAGGAAGCCAAAAAGTGCGGGCCAGTCGGTCCTGCTGCCCATTGGGAAACTCTCGGCTCAGCGATTCTGCTTGTGCGGCAGTGACTCGCGTCGCCAGACAGTCCTGACCGGCGGCAACGAGCCTGCGCACCACGCCTTCGACCCAAGCCGGTTCCTTGCCCTCGCAATAGATCACCTCCGGAAAGCCGCATCGTGCGTCCCGCTGCAAGTCAACGTGTGCATAACCGAGCTCTGCAACCGGCGGCGTGCCGATCCGTGTTGCCGCTCCCTGCACGGAAATCTCACCGCGTCGAACTTGTTCCAGGAGCGCGAGAAGCTCGTGTTCGGTCGTAGCCATTCATTTGCCTCAAGAGCCGCAGACAATCATGCAGACCAGGAATCCGACTGTATTGATTCTAGGGGTATTTCGGATTTCACCTTGCGTTTCGTCGCTGTGTTATCTACGCTAAAAACGATCAAAACCAGCAAGACCCCCGCATTCTACACCAGGGAGATGCACCATGATCCGCGTTTGGGCGATGGCCGCCGCATTGGCGACTGTCCTTGCGTCCACTACCGCTTTTGCCGCCGAGCCTGCCGACACTTCCAAGATGGACAAAGTGCTGCAAAAGTTGGATGAAGTTCTCACCAAGATTGCAGCGTTGGACAGCCGGCTTGGGACGATGGAACGTGGCCGCACGGACACGGCCCGCGAACTCGCCGAGTTGAGGCTTCAAGTAGAAGGACTTCAGCGAGACGTGTTGGCGTTGCGTTCGCCGTCGGCTTCGACGTCGGCAAAACTTGGCATGCCGGCAGGCATGGGCACGTTGAAGATCGTCAACGATTACCCGTCAATCATGACGGTTTCGATCAACGGGTTCCTGCACGAGGTGTGGCCGAACCAGACTCGCGAGTTTACCGTAACCGCGAAGAGTTTTTCGTATCAGGTTGTTGGAGTTCACGCGTTTCCGCTTCTTCGCAGCGTGGAGGAAGGCAAAGTGCACACCACGCGAATCCACCCCGAGGGCCGGTAAACTCTATCGATGATCATCACCATAGACGGACCCGCCGGTTCCGGAAAAACCACGGCGGCACACGGCCTGGCGCGTCGCCTCGGTTTCGAGTATCTCGACACCGGGGCGATGTACCGGGCCGTCGCGTTAGCGATGCTCGAACGATTTCAGTCGATTGAAATTGCTGATGTTGATCGCGTTGCGTTTCTGGCGACAATTCGCCTGGAGATTCAGGGAGGTCGTGTCGTTCTCAATGGCCGGGACGTGTCGACGGCGATTCGCGAACCGCAAGTGTCCATTGCGGCGAGTGCCGTGGCTACATTCGCAGACGTTCGCCGTAGCATGATCGATCAACAGCGTTCGCTGGCCCATGGCCGAAACATGGTTTGCGAAGGCCGTGATCAGGGCACGGTTGTCTTTCCAAACGCGATCTGCAAGTTCTACTTTGCCGCCGACCTGGACGAGCGGGCACGCCGCCGGCTGCACGAATTGCACGAGCGCGGCCACGAAGCGACCTTCACGGATGTGCGTGAGAGCATTCGGCATCGGGATGAACAGGATTCTTCGGATGAAACAGGGCGACGACCGGCTCATGACGCTCACTGGATCGACACCACCGGCAAGTCGCCTGAAAACGTTCTCGATGAGATGGAAGAATACGTTCGACAATGCTCCAATTCGTTAGCTCATTGCTCTACGAGTTCCTCTACTGGGCTCTCGGCGTCCTGATGACCTTCACGCACGGCCTGCGGATCGTGGGGCGAACGCGCATTCCCCAGTCGGGCCCGGCGCTGCTGATCGGCAATCACACCAGTTATTTGGACATCATCCTTGGCGGGCTGGCCTGCCGGCGCCGCGTCTACTTCCTGGCACGCCAGACGCTGACTCGCAATCGCGCACTGGCGTTCATCATGCGTTTTTTTGGCACGATGCTCATCGATCAGGAAGGATTCAGCCGCGCTGGGCTGCAAGGCGTGATGGACGCTTTGGCAAAAAACAAAGTGGTGCTCGTTTATCCCGAAGGCGAACGGTGCCGCGACGGCGAGTTGGCGCGATTCAAGCCGGGCATTACGCTGTTATTGCGAAAGTTGCAAGCGCCAGTCGTGCCGATTGGGTTGGCAGGCGTTTTTGAGACGTGGCCGCGTCATCAACGATTCCCGAGTCTCGCGCCGGTCTTTTTGGATTGGGCGCCGGCGAGAATCGCTGTGTGCGTCGGCGACCCGATTCAGCCAAATGCGTTTCAGAATCTGTCGCGCGACGAAATGCTCGACCTATTGAACAACAAAGTCCGTAATTGCGTCGACGAGGCCGAGCGCATTCGCAATGCCGCAAATCATGGCTAAGCATCAACGCCGAGATGGCAGCGCAGTTTCCGGATCGCCTTGTATTTTTCGTCGCTGACCCGTTCCGGAGACATGTTGAGCCGTTCGGCCAGGTCTTGCACCGTGTAGCCTTCGAAACTCAGGCGAATGATCTGCTGCTGACGGCCGGACAGGACGCTCTGGGCGGCAGTCGATACCAGTTCTCGATTCTCGGCGGTTTCGGGGTGATCGGGCGTCGGCTGTGCGATTTCTTCGTTGAGCGTGCTGAATTTCTTCCGCCGCTGCGTCCGCTTCTTGACGGCGTCGATCGCACGAACAAACTCGCGTCGCTCATCGCCCTCTTGCGCAAGCACCTTGGTCCAGGACTGCATCGGAATGCTTTGCAAGAGCCGCTGAAAAACCTCTTGCGTGCAATCGCCCCAGGCATCTGCAGGCAATCGGGCGTTGCGCCAACATGCCGTGCAATAACGATTGATGTCCTGCAGCGCCTTATCGCTCACCGCGGCTTTCGCATTCCCATCGAATGCTGTGAGCGCTGCGCCGACCATTACGGCAACGACCATGGCCCGTGGAGTGGCGATTTTCGATAGCGTTCGTTTCATCGCGGCATCCCTTTTGAGTACTCGGGACTCTTCGACCATACGGGACAGCGACTGTTGATCATCTCGCCGTGATTCCCGCCCATTTTATGCAGATTTTGTGCCAAGCGCTTGCCCAACGTTTAGTTATTCGAAAACGGCGATTCCCCATTGGGGAAACGGCGGTTTTTCACCCATAGCGAATCGGCAATTTCACGCAATACAGGGAACCGGTCAAATTGGCAGGTTGCTATCGAATGTAAAGCCTTTCGGGCAGAGTTGCTTCAGCTTTTGCAGGTGGGGCCACTCCAAGTGCTTTGGCCAGAATTGGGGCACAGGCTTGAGGCGTAATCGCTTCAACGCGTCGCCCGGACCGAACGCCGCCGCCGAACACTACGAGCGGAACATGCGTGTCATACCGGTGGGGCGAACCGTGGGTCGTGCCTGTTTTGTACGTCGAAAACAGATGGTATGGCTTGAGCACGAAACAGACCTCGCCGTTACGTTCTTCGTAGAGTGACTTCTGAATTCGACGCAGGACCGGTTCATCCGAAAGCGGCAGCTTGATCAGTTCGCCGGTCACATATGCCGAATGGACGATCGGTTGTTGTTTCAGCCACTGAACGAGATCGGCCGCTACATCCTTCACCTGAAGTTTCCGGGCTGTAATCAATCGTTGATTGAGATAGATTCCGCCCTCGTTCATCGTTTCAATCCAATGAGCATTCTTTTCATCGATCCGGCCGAACGACTCTCGCAAGTGAGCTTCCGCAGCAGCTTGAAAGTCGGCGGCCTTCATGCGCCCGGCTGTTCTTCCTGCGGCAGTGACCTTCTCCGGCACCGGGCAGATGCCGTGATCGGCGGATAGCGCGATCACATAACGGCCTTTGCCGACTTTTGCGTCCAGAAATGCCAGCAGGTCTCGAATGATCAGGTCCGAGCGCAAAGTAACGTCGAGCACTTCCTGAGAATCGGGGCCCCACGTGTGACCCACCAGATCGTTACTGGAAAAGCTGAGCGTCAACAGGTCGGGAATGTCGTCCTGACCGAGTTGTTCGCCTTCAATCGCTTGAAACGCAAAGTCGAGCAGTATCTGATTGCCGAACGGCGAATTGGCGAGAGCCGCGTAGTAATCTTTGCCAATCTTCTTCTCCTTGCCGAACGGATGGGGAAAGTCGATCCCTTGATCCGTGCCTTTGCCTTCGCCGGCAGCGATGTCCGGACCGCTGTGCTCGGCATAGTCGATGTCCGACCGCAGTTTCTTCCACTGGCCGCGGAACCAGCGATCGACGGTTCGTTCTTCATTGAACTTGGAGGCCCAAGCGTGCAATCGGTCACGATAAAACGTCGAAGTCACGAATTGGCCCTTGTCGAACCAATAACATGCGTCCGGCTTCTGGCCGACCGGCAACAGGGCCGAGCGATCCTTCAACGAAAGTCCGACGATCTTGCTTTTCGGTGAAGCATCTCGCAATACATCGCCAACCGTTGGCGCCAAGAGCCGCACCGGCGCACCATAACCTGGCGGCGGCTTCTCTTCGGCGTCTTCCTTCTTCTTGTCGTCGGCCGGATCGGGTTTCGCAGGCTCGGGAGGCAATGGCGGGAGTCGTTCATACCGCGGATACGAAGCACAGTAGACACGTGCGCCGGTTTGCCGATCGTACCAGTTGTTGCCAATGATGCCGTGGGTCTGCGGCGAGCATCCGGACAAGAGCGATGCATGGCCGGGGCCCGTCGCCGTCATCGCATAGGGGTAGTGACAGTTTTGGAACGAAGTCCCTTCGTCTAGCAAGCGGCGAAAACCGTCCTTGCCGAATAAGTCGAGCCAGCGATCGAGATAGTCGCCCCGCATCTGATCGAAGACGATGAGCACCGCCAGGCGGACCTTCGGCGGCTCCTCGGTCAGGGCCGTTGAACATGCAGCGGCCCACACGAATATGCCGAGCAAAACCTGTCGAGTCCGCATGTGCGATTTCACCCAGGGAACCTGGAAGGAACATTCCAAACTTACAATACTGAGGTAAGCAAGGTCCGGCAAAACCTTCAGACATTCTTCACTGCGTAGGATGCCATATCATAAGAGCAGTATTCTCAAACCCGCCTACAGACTTCGCACCTGGTTGAACATGCTACGACTCACTTTTGTCACGACTATGGCTCTCACTGTCGTTGTTTCGTCATCCGCGATCGAGCCTGGCGATATCATCGTCATCGCCAATAAGAACATGCCGGCGTCAAGAGAAGTCGCCGAGTTCTATTGTCAAATCAGGAAAGTGCCCCCGGCGAACGTCGTGGTCCTTGATCTGCCGATTGTTGAGGACATTGGTTATTCGGACTACACAAAACGGCTGGTTGAACCGCTTCGCGCTTGTTTAGCCGATCGGAAAGATCGAGTCAAAGTCCTTTTGTGCGTGTATGGCGTGCCGCTGCGAGTCGGAGCGGACTTGTCCACGGAAGCCGAGACCGTGGAATTGACGAAGCTCAACGCTGAGATCAAACAAGAGCAGGATCGAATCAAAAACCTGGAGATCGAGCTTAAGAAGCAGGAAGCGACAGCCGCAAAGGACAAGAGCAACGAACCGAACAAGAAGCTCAAAGAAGTCAACGACGAATTGCAGAAGCTCCGTGCACAAGTGCAGAAATTAGAGGGACGCCGGCGATGGCTGTCCCATGCCGAGAGCGTCGCCAGCGTGGACAGCGAACTGATGCATCTTTGGTGGGACCACTACGAGCGTCGTCGCTTCATGGCCAACCCGATGCACTGGCAGGCGCCCAAGAACGTGAACGAAGGGAAGCCAAGTCTGTTGATGACCTGCCGTCTCGATGGTCCGACGCCGGAGATCGCCAAACGCCTCGTTTCCGATGCGGCGGCGGTCGAGAAGTCCGGGCTCTCCGGCAAGGTGTACGTTGACGCTCGCGATCAGCGCTATGATCCGAAAACCGATCAAGGGTACGGCTACGGCGGCTATGACGAATCGATGCGAGAGATGGCCGCACTCCTCAAGGATCACGGCAAACTCGATGTGGTTCTCGACAACAAATCCGAAGTCTTCAAGCCCGGCACTTGCCCCGATTGTGCTCTCTATTGCGGTTGGTACTCACACGCCAATTACGTCGATAGCTGCAAGTTCGTGAAAGGCGCGGTCGCCTGGCACCTCGCCAGTTCGGAAGCCGTCTCGTTGCGACGCAAAGATACGAAACTATGGTGCCCGAAAATCCTGGAGAACGGCGCGTGTGCGACGCTTGGCCCAGTTGGCGAACCATATACCTTGGGCTTTCCGAAGCCCGCAGAGTTTTTCGGCATGCTGGCGACAGGTGAGTTCACAATCATCGAGTGTTATGCGAAGACTTTGAATGTCACGAGTTGGATGTGCACGCTGATCGCCGACCCGTTGTACAATCCCTTCAAAACCAGGCCGTGCTTCAAGAGTTCGCAAGTGCATCCGAGTCCCAAAGGCGGCCGGTTTCTAGCGAGGTAAGTTGCTTCGAGCGCGTTTCAACATTCTGCCGCGGCAGTCCATCGGAGTGATGACGTCCGGCCCGCGTTCCGAATCGCCGCTCTTGGCGAACCGTGCGGCGTAAGCCGCCGGGTCCAAGCGCGACACCGTTGCAAGAACCGTCCCGATGCACGCAAAAACCATCGCTCGACGCACAACGGTCTTGAATACCAACAACGACTCAAGCCGTTAGTCGGTGTCGTGCCCGGAGTCGTTATCCTTATTCAAGTTCGGCGGACCATAAGGCGGTTCGGCGCGAAATCCGCTGACACCTGGCTCCACCATCAGATAATTGGATAGTTTTCAGAGTCTGTTTACGAACCCTTCGATTTCCAAGTCTTCCAATCCTTCCAAACTGTGCCTTCGCACTCCAAACAGCGGGAAGTAGTCGTCCGTCCGCAGCAGTGCGAACATACTTTTCCCATAAGCGCTTCATGGCTGCCACGTTGCCTCCCAGGCCTCCAGAAACCGGCAGGTGGCCGCCATTGCCCGGGCTTGAACTGGAAGTACGCCATCATGGTAAGATGCTTACCGGCATCGCCGGGCCAAATGCCGTTATCAATCGAGATCAATTTCGCCTCGAGAACTTTGACCGTCTCCAGGCGTGGTGTCAGTTTGTTTGTCGCCACTGTCCAGTCCTACATGCGTGCAAGAATCTCTTTCTTCTTCGCCTCAAATTCTTCAATTGTGATGATGCCCCGATCCTTCAACTGGGCCAGCTGATTGAGCTTGGCTGCATTCGTGTCCGATCCGGAGTCCGAATTGCCCTCAGCCCTCGGTGATTTCGCAAATCGGGGCTTGAAACGGTTTGTATGCGCCAGCACTTCCATCGCGGTCTGTTGTTCGCCAGGAACGGTGAGCGCGCCATGGATGCGGAACGCGACCGACCACTCGATGTCTTGGGGATCGAGGTAGGTAACCTTTAGGGTGTTCTTGACGTTTTGCAGCATTACACCAGTTGCACCACCGCCAAAGGCGGCCAATAAGCCGCGTGTGGCATCGATTCGAAAATTCTGCAAGTCAAGAGAACGAACTCGCTCCCACTCGATGGACCAGAACATCGATGCGTCTCGATAGTAGATATGGTCGGCGGCAACGTAAATGAACCCTGGTTTCTTTGCCGGCTCGGTGCGGTCCGGCAGACCATCACAATAGCTCGCCCCTTGGGAGAAGATGATTTCCTCACGCGGGTCTTTCAGAACCCCGCTCTCGCGTAATGTGCAATTGGCGCATCGGGGCAACTTGGCGGCGATTTCCATTGTCGTGAGGGTGACACTACAGTGTTCGCACTTTTTTGTCTTTAGAAGCCGTCCGAAGAATCCTTCCGGCTTCTTTGGCCCACCATCGACCGGGAGAACTTCGGGTAAGTCCTCGGCAGCGGTGCGCGCCGGCTGATCGGATGGCGGCGGTCTCGTGGTCGGCCGTTGCTTTGGCGGTGCATCTTCGACGGGCAAGACCGTCGGAATGTCTTGCGGATCGTCGTCTGGGCGCGACTGCGTATGCGTCGGAAAGCCGGCACTGCGTGGTGGGACGATAAGTCGAGTGTCGCACTTTGGGCACTTCGTTTTCCTGCCGGCGAACTCATCCTTCACGGCAAAGCTCGATGCGCAGTGGGGACAACTGAAGGTGATCATGGCGCATCTCCTGGCCTGCCGCCTAACGTTAAGAGAGCTATCCGCATGCCGCGTGGGCAGCGACTTGCCGCTCGCTTGGACCGGCATGCGAATCGCTTGTGTTGGACAAAACCGCGTCGCCGCAACCGGCGGCTTGGTGTTTTCAATCGGGCTCGGTTGCTTCTGGATGTGTAATATAACCGTCGTCGGTGACACGTTTCAAGCGATTTCGTGCCGTCATTCTTCAATCGCAAATCTCCTACAACCCTCGCTGGCGCGGCGGGCTCACCGCACAACTTGACAATCGCAAACCGGATCGTAGCGTTGGTTCGGTTGATTGCAAAGGCGCGGAATCGCGTTTGCGTTCGCGGTGCGCGCAAATCGAGGAACAGGTGTCACAAAATGACACAAAATGACACAAAATGACATGGTTGGCGGTGTTTTTCGGGAAACCGGGCCGGGCAAGAGCCAAGGCAAGGCCAAGGCGAAGACAAGAAATCACCACAAAGGCACGAAGGACACAGAGAATGCAAGCTCTTGTCCTTGTGATTCTTCTTTGTGCACTTTGTGCCTTGGTGATGAGATTCTTGGTTGCATCTGGGCTGCGTTAGGACCTGTCTCTCCGGCTTCGCTAATCGGCAGGCAGAAGGTATTCGCCATGCAGCCGCACCGGCAACAGATCGAGCAAGCGCCTTTTGCGAATGGATGGACCCGACGGGAACTTCGACCGTTCATTTGACCTCTCGACTTTTGCGGCCCGATTCGCTGAAATGGTCATTGTTCACATGACTCATGCCCGGCAAGGACTGATTCACATGCTTCGCGCCAATATCGCGGCTATTTGGCTTGCCTTTGCAGCACTGCTTTGGTCCGGTTCCGGTCGCGCGGCCGAGCCCGAAATCGAATTCTTTGAAAAACGCATTCGACCGATTCTGGTGCAGCATTGTTATGAATGCCATTCCACGGAAGCGAAGCGGCCGCGTGCGGGGCTGTATCTCGATTCGCGCGATGGGGTTCGCAAGGGCAGCGAAACCGGGCCGGTGCTCGTCCCCGGAAAACCGAGTGAAAGCAAGTTGCTCGCGGCGATTCGATATACAAAGCCGGGTCTGAAGATGCCGCCCACGGGCAAGCTGCCGAATGAGGTGATTGCAGATTTCGAGAAATGGATCGCTCAAGGGGCGGTCGATCCCCGTGTCGGCGCTGCGGCCGTCGTCAAGAAAGGAATGAACATCGAGGAAGGCCGGAAATTCTGGGCGTATCAGCCGCCGAAACAGCATGCAGTTCCCGCAGTCAAGAACGCCGCATGGCCGCGATCGGACATCGATCGTTTCATTCTGGCTCAATTGGAAGCAAAAGGTCTGACACCCGTGGGCGACGTCAGCCGCCCTGCCCTGCTCCGCCGGCTCTATTTTGATTTGATCGGCCTGCCGCCTACGCCGGCACAGATTGACGCGTTTGTGAATGACCAACGGCCCGATGCGATTGAAAGAGTGGTCGATGGTTTGCTGCAATCAAAGCACTTTGGCGAGCGATGGGGCCGGCACTGGCTCGACGTGGCACGTTTTGCCGAGTCGTCGGGCGGCGGCCGTTCCCTGCTGTTCCCCGATGCCTGGCGCTATCGCGACTATGTCATAGACTCGTTCAACCAGGATAAGCCGTATCCGCATTTCATCGCTGAGCAGATAGCCGGCGACCTGTTGCCGTACTCGACGCTTCGGCAGCGCGAGGAGCAACTCATTGCCACGGCCTTTCTGGTGCTCGGTCCGACGAATTACGAACGGCAGGACAAGGACATCCTTGAGACCGACGTGATCGATGAGCAAATCGACACGCTCGGCCGCGTTTTTCTCGGCATGACGATCGGCTGTGCCCGCTGTCACGATCACAAATTCGATCCGATTCCGACAAGGGATTACTACGCACTCGCCGGGATCATGCGCAGCACCCAGACGCTGATTCACGACAACGTGTCGAAATGGGTGGACACGCCGCTGCCAGTTCCTCCCGAACAGGCGGAGTCGCTGAAGAAATACGACCTGCAGGTCGCCGCGCTGAAAGAGAAGATCCGCATCGCGAAAGAGTCTGAAAAGAAGTCGACTCCGGTTCTCGCCAAAAGCATCGCCAATCCCCGCGAACTGCCCGGCATCGTTCTCGACGATGGTCAGGCGAAGAAGGTCGGCGAGTGGTCATCGTCCAAGTTTTCCCAGAATTACGTGGGCGATGGCTACTTGCACGACGCCGCGATGGGCAAAGGCGAGAAGACGCTGACGTTCAACCCTGAGTTCACCAAGAGCGGCCGATACGAAGTACGGTTTGCATACACTTCCGGCACCAATCGCTCTCCCAAGGTGCCCGTAACGATTCTCCATGCCGACGGCGAGCAGACGTTCTTTGTGAATGAGTTGGAGTCGCCGCCGATCGACGGGCACTTTGTGTCGCTTGGCACGTTTCGATTTGAAAAAGGCAATCAGTGGTTCGTGATCGTGTCGAATGAAAACACGACCGGTCACGTGATTGTCGATGCGGTTCAGTTCTTGCCCGAGGAAGAGAAGGAAAAGGAAAAGCCGCCGACGAAAGGCCAAGCGCCGAAAACCCCGGGCTCGAAGTCGGCCGGCAGGTCCAAGGAACTCGAGGCGGAGCTGAAGAAGCTGACCGACAAAGCGCCGCCGCGACCGCAGGCCATGACGGTCAAAGAAGCCGCCAAAGTCGAAGATTTCTACGTATGCATTCGCGGCATCGTTCATAATCGTGGAGAGACCGTCAAACGCGGCATGTTGCAGGTCGTCACACAAGGTGCGAAGCCGGTAATACCCGAAAAGGAAAGCGGTCGAAGACAACTCGCCGACTGGCTTGGCAGCGCTCAAAACCCGTTGACGGCCCGCGTGATGGTGAATCGTATCTGGCATTATCTCTTCGGCGCAGGCATCGTCCGCAGCGTCGACGTGTTTGGCGTCACCGGCGAATTGCCTTCGCATGCGGAGTTATTGGACCATCTTGCGATGCAGTTCGTGCGGGACGGTTGGTCAACCAAGAAGATGATTCGGGAAATGGTGCTGTCGCGAACGTATCGGTTGGAGGTCGCTAAGCCGCAGGCGGCTGATATGGAGAATCGGTTGCTGAGCCGGGCCAATCGGCGGCGGCTTGACGCCGAGGCGATTCGCGACTCGATCCTCTCTGTCAGCGGCAAGCTCGACTTGAAATACGGAGGCCCGAATTGGAAGCCCGGCACCAGCAGCGAAGTTGGATATTCGTTTGAGGATACGCGCCGCAGCGTCTATTCGCCTGTATTTCGCAATCGCTTGTCCGAAATGCTCGAAGTATTCGATTTTCCCGATCCGAATCTCGTCGGCGGGAAGCGCAACGTCAGCACTGTCTCAACCCAGGCGCTGTACATGCTGAACAGCCCGTTCATTCGCGAACAGGCAGCCCTCGCCGCCAAGACCGCATTGGCAAAGCCGGATCTGAATGATTCCGGTCGAATTGATCTGGCATATCGAACGACCATTGGTCGCATGCCCACTGAAAATGAACGTCACCTGGCATTGCGATTCATCGGTGAACAAGACAAGGAGTCCGCCGGGGCATGGGAGCGGCTGTATCAGGCGCTGTTCGCGTCGATCGACTTTCGGTACATGGAGTGATTGGAAAGCCGCGGCGTACGTTGCGCGTACGCCGCAAGGTGATACTTGATGGTTACAGAACTGCTTGTATCGCCGCCAACGCTGATGACTCGCCCACGTACAGCGATTGGACACGCTTCTGTAAATCGGCTCGCAGCGTGTCTGCTTGTTTGGCGTTGAGTGGGAAGCACTCGCTCGCCTCTTTGGCCAGTGCATCTAGTTTGATCCAGGTATTGCGGACTTCTTCAGCAGAGGCGCCGGCAGCCACTAATTCCGCCTTTTCGGCGAGAAGCTGCTGCGCCTTCTTAAACAGCGGCACGCCAGGATAGAGCGCTGCCTTGGCCAGTTCGGTCCAGTTGCGGCCAAGTTCGTCATAACGCAACGCAAGTGCTTTCAATTTTGCGTTGTTGAGCGCGGCGCCGGCCTCGTTCAAGAAATCAGCGAAGATCGGTCGGCACAACCCACCACCGGTGCCGTAATGCTCGATGTAGTCGTAGATGGACGTGAGCCCCTGCCAAAGGCGTTTGCCCAGCGTAAAGATGCGCTCCCAGCTTTCCTTGTCTTTTGAGGCGTGCAGCCGGTCCGCCCATTGCTTGAAACTCTCCAGCGTGAAGTTCTTTATCTTCTGTTTGGTCAGGCCATGGACACAAGCTTGCAAGCCGGATTGAACAAGCTCTCGAACGTCGGCACTCGCTCTGCCAGGTTTGACGGCGAGAAGTCGGTTCTTGAATTTCTTGATGCGCATGCGTGCCGCAGCAAGATCGGCAAGCGGGATTGAAATCGGCTCATCGGTCAGGTCGCCGACAGTCGCCTTTCCCGTTTGGTCGTCGATGGAGTAGATAGTGACGACATGGTAACCGCAACCGCTGAAATGCGCCGGCATGGCACGATGCGGCAACCCTGCGGCATCGACCCAAACGATGCATGCGCCGTATTCGGCAAGCAGTTCACGCAGGTGTTTTTCGCCGGGCTTGACGCCGGACGACTCTTTGACAACGGTTTCAACTCCGAGTCGCTTGCACGCGGAAACCAGGTACGCTTCGTCGTCCATCCACGAGTGCCGGCCGGCCACAAAGAAGGAGGCGAAGTCGGCCTTCTCATACAGAAAAGTGAACATGCCGGCGCCGATTCCGCCGGCGATGCCAAAGAGCATCGATTCCGTAAACGGCCGCTTGGTATGCGGATCGACGACTCCTGTCCGTGTCAGCACGTTGCGCAGCGCGGTTGTCGCTGGAATGTTGCCTGGGAAATGCAGATCGGTTTTGGAGTTTTCGATCGGCGCGTTATGCAGAACGATTCGCCGCGATGTGGCATAGCTTTCGCCCGTCTTTTCCATGCGGGCGCGAACGAGTTGTTTGAAATGTTTGCGTTGAGTCATTGTTGAACCTTCCCTAACCCGATCGTCCGGACGCCCACGCCCTCCGGCCTCTCGGGAATAGAGAAACCGTTCAACAACATCAAAGAGTTCGAGGCTCGAGGACACATATCCCCTTTACCCTCGCAATCGCCAGGCAGCGTGGGCGCCTGGTTAGAAGGTCCGGCGGGAGCAACCGCCGATGGGGGTGAGTGTAGTGCGAGTAAGATCTGGGTGCAAGGTGTAGTCTGACTTTTGTAAGCGTCCCATATGATGGGAATAACATGAAGGCTTATTGGAAATGGCTGATCGCCGCGATCGTCATTCTCGTCGCGGCGCTGATCATCGAGTCCGGGCTGCTCGCATACGCCATGTATGTACTGCTGGGCGTTATGCTTCTTAGCAGGCTCATGGCCCGAGATTGGATCGGTCGCGTCACCGCTGCAAGGGAGCCAGTCGTCCATGAAGCGGAAGTCGGCGACGAAGTGCCTGTCGAAGTGATCGTCAAGAACAACGGCAAGGCGCCTGTTCCATGGATGCTGCTCGAAGACTTGCTGCCTACGTCGGCGATTCAGCATCGGCCGCCGCGACTCGAAGTTAATGGCAAGCGCCTACGCATCGGCACGTTGTGGGGCGGCGGCGAGATGAAACTCAAATACAAAATTGTCTGTAAGTATCGCGGCTTCTATCAGGTTGGCCCACTGCTCATGGAATCCGGCGATCTGTTCGGCCTGCACCGGCGACACCGCGTCGAAACCGAGCCCGCGTACTTCATCGTCTATCCGAGGGTAATCGAAGTCTCGGGCTATGACATCGCTTCACGCCGGCCAATCGGCGACGTTCGGCTGACTCACCGCCTCTACGAAGACCCGACGCGAATCGCCGGCGTGCGTCAGTACCAGGCGGGCGACCCGCTCAACCGTGTTCATTGGAGAGCTACTGCACGCACCGGAGTTTTGCACAGCAAGATCTATGATCCGACGACGATGGCGGGTGCCACCATCTTGCTCGACTTTCATCTCGAAAGCTATCCGAAACGCGGTGAGCCGCAACGCTCGGAATTGGCGGTCACGGCAGCGGCTTCGATCGCGAATGCAGTTTCGGTGTTGGGCCAACAAGTGGGTCTGGCGACGAACGGCCGTGACACCGCCGACCGGTTGCGGCAGAAACGAAAAGGCTCATTGGCTTTTGACACGCGCATGGGCGCTAGAAGCGAAGTTGAAGAGATCGCAGCGAACGAGCGATTACGGCCAATGCAAGTGGAAACTCGGCGCGGCGTCGAGCAGTTTCAGCGCATTCGTGAAATGCTTGCCCGCGTTGAGCTGACCGATGGCACTCCTTTTGGGAACTTTGTGATCGAAGTGACCCCTCGACTTCCTCGCGACGCCAGCGTCATCGCGATTTTGGGCCAAGTGTCGATTGAAACAGCCGTGGCGCTCGCCACTTTGCAACGACAGGGCTTTGCGGTTTCCGTTGTACTCGTTTCGCTGGAACCGAACCAACTTGAAACGGCATATGGCCGGCTGATGGCGGAGAATGTCCGAGATATCCGGCATCTTCCGAGCGAGCAGGCGATTGCCGACCTGTGCTCGCAGTCGATGCATCGCGGCAACCCATACGCCGTTGCTTTGGAGTAACCCCAACCAAAAGTATCATCGAGAAAGTCTCAGTCGCGGAACGAATTTGCGTGCGTTCGCCGAGGAATTTGCACAAGATGTAATTGCTGGATCAATCGCGCCGGTTTGCTGTCACATCACAATGGCAAAGGAATGGTGGCATCATGTTGTTCAACAAGTTTCGATGGAATCCGTGCATTGCCGTTTTCGTCAGCGTCACAATTTCGATCCTGGGATCGAAGGCGTTCGCACAGGATCCAAATTCAAAACCGAGCGACAAGGCCGCGCCGAATTCGAATCTCGGCCAACCGTCAAAGGAGAAGAAGGCGGCCGCGGCGACACCGAAGGGCAACAGCTTTGCCATCCGGAATCAGGAATTGCGCCGCAAGCTGCTGCAACCAATGGATATTGAACGGGCGCTTCAAGCTCCGGTTCGAGACATCATCGAGTACCTTGAGGAACGGCTCCAGGTCGAGATTCAATTTGATCCATTGGTGCATCTCGCGTTGAAAGAGGCGAATCCGCCTGTCGACAATTTTGAGGATGTCCCTGTGCGACTGCCGAAGACTAAGGACGTTCCGTTGAACCAGGTGTTGCAGGACATTTTCGCGCAGTTCGCTGTTCGGCCTTCTCTTTCCGTAATCGTCAAGGCGGGTCAAGTTCGCGTAGTGCCAAATCCGGCAATGCAAGAAGCAGCACCAATCAGCGTAGCCGGCAATACCGAACCACAACGAGGATTTGGAATCTCCAACCAGTTTCACGTCGAGGAAAAGTCTCTTGTCGAAGCGTTGGCGTCACTGAGCGATTTGACCGGTGTGAACATCGTTCTGGATCCGCGTACCAAAGAATATGCCAAAGAGACGGTGTCTATCTCGATGCAAAATGCACCGGTGCTGACGATCGTGAGGATACTGGCTGATTCAGCCGACCTTCGCGTGGCGATCCTCGACAACGTCCTTTATGTCACGACGCCGGAGAACGCCATTCGTATTGCAAGAGAGCATCAACCGGCCTCGCGGCCTGCGGCGCCAAAACCCGCTGCGACTACCGGCAAGTGATTGAGCGAACTGCGATTGAAACTTCACTGTGGATCGCGGAAAGTGAAGTTGATTGGGTATGAGTTGAGGCATCATGCGCGACAAGCAGAAAGAAACTCGCGGGCTTGCCGATCTCGTGGCCGTGATCATCGGCCCGGTGCTGATCATGTTGTTGGTCGGCAGCCTCGTGTTTTTCCTGATCGAGGTGCTCTACGGCGGCGACTACGCGGGCCGGCTGCGGTGGACATTTGGGTTCTACGTGTTCGGCGCCGTGCTCGTCGCCCGCTTATCGATTGAAGAAGGCGATGGTAAGGCTGCGATGTACGGCGGCGGCCTGGGCGTTGCCGCGTTCATCGCAATGCTGCAGTTCGTGGAATACGAGCCGGGAAGTTGGCAGAGCCAGTTCGGCTGGCTCATCAACATCGGCCTGTTAGTGCTCGTATGGTGGTGTGCTCGAAAGCTGACTTGGGACTGCACGCACGTCGATGACAAGCGAAACGCGTCGGATGTCAGCCTGCTCGAGGCAACCGGCCTCGACGCGTTGGAGCGGCCTGAGGAATTGCGTGAACCGGAGACTCAAGGTGATGAACCTCAGGAAGCGCAAGGATTTTGGGAGCGATGGCAGGCCTGGCGAAAGAAGGAACGAGAGAAACCGCATACGCCCGGTAAGTGGGTTGTCTACTTTTCGCTCGCTGCGCTGCCGATCTTCGGACTTGGACAGGCGCTGATACCGCCGGAAGAAACGGAGAGCAGGCAGTTCACGTTTTGGCTGATGGCCGCTTACATCGGCAGCGGGCTTGGCCTGATGATGACGACCAGTTTTCTCGGGCTGCGAAGGTATTTGCAGCAACGCAAACTCAAGTTGCCGATGTCGATGGCGAGCTTATGGCTTGGCATCGGGGCGGCCATTATCGCGGCGTTTCTCGTCGTATCTGCGATCTTGCCCAGGCCAAGTTCCGAAACCCCATTGGTCAATCTCGACAGATTCGGCTCGAAGGACCGCGATGCCGATGACTACTCGGCCCAGGGCGACAGTGCCGGCAAAGGCGACGGCGCTGCCGGCGATCAGAGCGATGAGAATTCCAAGTCGGCGAATTCGACTGAAGGGAAAAGCAAAGACTCGGGCAAAGGCAAGGGACAGGATAGTTCGGGCAAGGGCTCGGGCGACGACAAAGGCAAAGGCGGCGACTCCGGCAAAAGCGATCAAAGCGGCAATCAGTCGTCGGGAGGGAAAAAGGAGGGTGATAACCGCGATCCAAACAAGAAAGACGACAGCAAGAACGAATCTGGCGCCAATACTGATCCCAATTCCAAGAACAAGAAATCCGCATCGGGCAACAACGGCAAAAAGTCCGACGGCAACAAATCGCGGCAATCCAAACGTCGTAGCGGCGGTTCCAAGAGCCCGCAAACTCCGAGCAGTTTGGGAAAGATTGGTTCGATCATCAAATGGATCGTATTCGGAATCATGGCGCTCGCCGTCGGCTACTTCCTGTTCCGTTATGGTCTCAAGTTCCTGGCAAACTTCGCCACATGGGCGAAACAACTTTTGCAAATGCTTAACAACTTCTGGGCCTGGTTATTCGGCGGCCGTAAGGAAGAGCCGGAGCACGAAACCGCCGCTGAGATTGAAGTCGTTCAGAAAAGGCCTGAACCGTTCGCGTCATTTGCGAACCCTTTCGAGACTGGTCTCGGAGAGCGGCAGACACCGGCAGAACTGGTGCAGTACAGCTTCGCGGCGTTGGAAGCGTTTGCATATGAACATGATTTGGGCCGGTCGATTCACGAGACGCCGATTGAGTTTAGCGCCCGATTATCCAAGCGCAGCGCCGAGTTGGCTGAGGACGCGCCTAAATTGGCGGCGCTATACGCCCGGCTGGCGTATGCACGCGGGAAACTGCCGGCAGCGTGCCGTGAGCAAGTGAAGCAGTTCTGGCATCAACTGGAATTGGCACACGAGGAACTGCTCATGACCTGCAAATCCGAACCGGCGGAGTCGATGTGAAATGCATTTCCAAGGCGAACCCTTGAACCCGTGAAATGCTCCTACTATCGTACGGTTATCCCACTGCCTGCCGGAGTGGCGGAATTGGCAGACGCGCCAGGTTGAGGGCCTGGTTCCCGTCAAGGGAGTGCAGGTTCAAGTCCTGTCTCCGGCACTGTCGGTCGGGTTACGGGAAGATGCCCATTTCCATGTAGCACAGCGCCACCTTGTCGATCGCGTCGATCAAAGCGGCGGTGCGCAGATCGGCTTTGCCGTCCAACTTCTTGTGAATCTCGCGGATCTCTTGATAAGCGCCTGCCATCGTCTCTTCCAGTCCGGAGTAGACGAGGTCTTTTTCATCGGCGCCGTGTGCGATCGACGCCATCATGTCTTCCGGGAACTGACGCGATGTGGCACCTTCGATCGCTTGCAGCAATTTGCGAAACGCCTTCTCTTCGAAGCGTTTTTCCATGCGGCCAAAGCGAACGTGCGAGAGGTTCTTGAGCCACTCGAAGTACGAAACGGTGACACCGCCGGCATTCAAGTAACTATCAGGAATAACAAACGTTCCGCGTTCAAATAACATTTGACTTGCATCGGCCGTTGTCGGGCCGTTCGCAGCCTCCGCGATTATTCGCGCCTGGATCCGATTGACGTTTTCGACGGTAATGACGTTTTCAAGCGCAGCGGGGATCAAGATGTCGCAAGGGACTTCGAGCACTGCTTCACGTGTCGGGAGGTTGCGCGATCCGGGAAAGCCCGTGATCGATCCACTCTGGGAACGGTGGGCAACGACTTTTTCGACTGGCAGTCCTTTCGCGTCATAAATCGAACCATCTTGCTCTCCCAGAGCAACGACGATGGCTCCGTTTTGCTCGAAAAACTTGGCACTGTGGTAGCCGACATTGCCAAATCCCTGAATGGCTACGCGCTTGCCTTCGACTCCTTTCGAGAGGCCAAGTTTCTGCATATCGTCGCTGTTGGAGCACGCCTCACGTACGCCGTAAAAGACGCCGAGTCCGGTTGCTTCCTGCCGACCACGAATTCCGCCGAGCGGCACCGGCTTGCCGGTAACACAGCCCAGTGAATTGAGTTCACGGCTGTCCATGGACTGATATGTGTCTGCGATCCAGGCCATCTCTTGAGGGCCTGTGCCGAAGTCAGGCGCCGGCACGTCGATGCCGGGGCCGATGAAGTTCTTCTTCATCAACTCATACGTGTAGCGTCTCGTGATTCGTTCGAGTTCGCCGGTGGAATAGTTCTTTCGATTGATGCGAACGCCGCCCTTGGCGCCTCCGAACGGGACGTTGACGACGGCGCATTTGTAAGTCATGAGCGCAGCCAATGCCATGACCTCGTCTTCGCAGACATCCATGGCGAAGCGAATGCCGCCCTTCGTCGGCGTCTTGTGATGGCTATGCTCGGCGCGCCAGGCGTGAATCACTTCGATCGAGTCGTCGTCGCGGCGGACAGGGAACGCCATGCGATAAATGCTGTTGCATTCACGTATCTGCGCCAAAAGATTCGGGTCGTGCCTGGTGAATGCCGCAGCCTTGTTGAAGTTCTGGTTGACCTGGTCAAAGAAACTAATGGTCGACATCCGAGTTGCTCCAGTTTGCGCCTGGCGAAAGAGGGAGAGATAAGCAACCGCAGTGTTATTGTCTGATTTGTGTAGTTTCGTCAAGTGCGACGCGATCTTGTCGAAGAACGCTCTTCAAATTCCTCGATCGTACGCGGCCAATCGTCCCTTAACAACCGCGACAAAGAGCGGTCCGCAAGCACTTTTCCATCGGTCTGGCAGCGTGGGCAGTAATTCGTTTCATTTTCCGCATATCGAATGCGTTGCACTGCGGTTCCGCAGATAGGGCATGGCTGGCCAAACTTGCCATGTACGGCGAAATCGGGACGAAAGGCCGTCACCTTTTCTGGAAAACGGCCTCCGTGCTCAAGTCGCAATCGGCTTAGCCAGGTTGTAAGAGTGCTTACCGTTGCGGCATAAAGCCGGTCCACCTCTTCGGCAGTCAAACGACTCGTCAGCTTGACCGGCGACAAACGTGCGCAGTGTAGTACTTCATCGGAATAGGCGTTGCCGATGCCGCTGATAAGCGTTGGATCCGTAAGGGTTCGCTTAAGTGTGTGGTTCTCACACAATAGAGTCTCGCGAAATTCATGCAGCGACGTCGCGAGTGGTTCGAGACCTCCAGGATTGTGACCAGCTAGAGCAGCTTCTCCTTGAACTAGGTGAAGCGATGCACGTCGCTTGGTTCCAGCCTCGGTCAACAATAGCGTGCCGGTCGGAAAATCGAACGCCGCGAGGCCGATCCTTCCCGGCGGTTTCGCGCCCATTGTCTTCCAGTGCAAGCGTCCGGCAATCATCAGGTGCAAGACCAGGAAATATCCTCCTTCCAATTCCAGAACGATTCGTTTGCCGATGCGGCGCCCGGCGATGACTAGTATCTGACAAATCGACTCGATGGGGGGTTCAACGGTGCGTAACAGGAACGGACTGGCAAATCGAATTCCGTTCAACCGCTGTCCCAAAATGCGCGGCCGCAAGGCCTCCAGATACAACTCGATGTCAGGCAATTCGGGCATACAGCGATTGTACGATTGTTTTCATTGTCCTGGCATTGATCAACTCCACGCAATAGAATGCGGCCTATCCACGGTTCTGGGTATTGGGATCAACACTCTCCAGGTGTCCTGATGCGAAGTCACCTTGTCATTTCATTGCTTGTATTCTTGGTGTCAGCCGTCAACGCGCCCGCTCAGATGCCGGCCGGCGAGTTGCCCGTTGGCGCCGATGGCAAGCCGCTCAACCTCGATTTCGAATCGGGCTCGCTCAAAGACTGGACTGCCGAGGGCGACGCGTTTCGCGATCAACCAATCGCCGGGGATACGGTAAACAAACGGCGCAAGGACATGCACAGCAAACACCAAGGCCAATACTGGATTGGCGGATATGAGCGTTTCGGCGACAAACCGCAAGGCACGTTGACTTCAGTCGCTTTCAGAGTGACGCATCCTTGGGCGAGCTTCCTTGTCGGCGGCGGCCCTTGGGTCGAGACATGTGTCGAGATTGTGCGAAAAGACAGTGGCAAGCTGATCGTCAGGCATTCCGGACTTGAAGAGGAGGACTTGCGGCCGGTGGCGGTGGATCTGCGCGAACACCTTGGCCAAGAGATTTTTGTTCGTGTTGTGGATCGGCATTCAGGACACTGGGGCCACGTGAACTTCGACAACGTCCGATTCCACAAGGAGCAGCCAAAAATCCCAGCCAGACCGACTGCTAGCATCCCGCCTGCCCCAGACACTTATCGCTATGCCGGCCTTACACCGCAAAAAGCTGCGGAAGCGATGACGGTGCCGGAGGATTTTCAGGTCACGCTATTCGCAGGCGAGCCTGACATTCGCCAGCCGATCGCATTTTGCATCGACGATCGCGGCCGTCTGTGGGTCGCTGAGGCACACTGCTACCCGCGTCGCCAGCCGGAAGGGCAAGGCAAGGACCGCATCCTGATATTTGAGGACACGAATGGCGACGGCAAATTCGACAAGCGGATTGTATTCATGGAAGGACTCAACTTAGTCAGTGGACTTGAAGTCGGCTTTGGCGGTGTTTGGATCGGTGCTGCACCCTACCTGATGTTTGTGCCCATCGACGCAAGCGGCGACAAACCAGCGGGAGCGCCGAAGATTTTGCTCGACGGCTGGCATTATGAAGACACGCATGAAACTTTGAACGCATTCATCTGGGGGCCGGACGGCTGGCTTTATGGCTGCCACGGCGTTTTCACGCATTCCCGTATTGGAAAGCCCGGCACACCGGACGAGAAACGCATTCCGATCAATGCTGGAGTCTGGCGGTATCATCCGATTCGACACGAATTCGAAGTTTTCGCCCACGGAACAAGCAACCCTTGGGGACTTGATTTTGACGACTTCGGGGAAGCGTTCGTCGAAGCATGCGTTATTCCACACTGCTTCCATCTAATTGATGGCGGTCGATACAATCGCCAGGCAGGTTTGCATTTCAATCCGCATACCTATATCGACATTCAAACAATCGCTGACCACCGCCATTACCTCGGCCCGAGTCCACATGGCGGCAACAACCGCAGCGATTCGGCCGGCGGCGGACACGCTCATTGCGGACTCATGTGTTACTTGGGAGGCACATGGGGCGAGCAATACCGCAATCAACTTTTCATGGGCAACATTCACGGCCGTCGCATCAATGTCGACGTACTGAAGTCCAACGGTTCCGGTTACTCCGCCTCGCATGGCAAAGACTTTCTGTTGGCGAATGACGCCTGGGCACGCTTCATCAACTTTCGTTACGGGCCCGACGGCAACGTATTTGTCATCGATTGGTACGATCAGCAGGCGTGTCATCGCAACGAACCCGAAATCTGGGATCGGTCGAATGGACGCATCTACAAGGTCTCCCGACGCGGCGTTGGCTCTGTGCAAGTGAATCTTCAAAAAGACAACGACTCGATGCTGGTGTTGCATCAGCTTCATGGAAACGATTGGTACTCCCGTCACGGCCGGCGATTACTGGCAGAACGATTTGGGACTCCGGAACAACGACAAGAAAAACCTGCGACGCTGGCTACGATCACGAAAAACTTGCACAACCTTTTCATTAATCATCCGCTTGAAATACGACGGCTTCGGGCCTTATGGTGTTTGAATGTCATCGGCGCACTGAACGAAGATCGCATTCGTATTGGGCTCGAAGATAAACACCCGCAAGTCCGAGGCTGGACGATTCGATTGGCTGTCGAGAACAAAATGGCCGATGGGGCTCTGCTCGAGAAACTTCAGTCATTGAGCATGTCAGACCCTTCGCCGATCGTACGGCGTTATCTGGCATCGGCCGCGTTGCGATTGCCTCCCGCCTCACGATGGCAGATCCTGGAAGGTTTGGCGAGTCATGTCGGCGATGCAAATGATCCCAACTTGCCATGCATGGTATGGTACACGGCCGAATCGCTGGTCGAACATGATGCCGCCCGCGTATTGGGAATCACGCAGAACGCGAAATTGCCGCGTCTCTTGCCGCTAACCGTAAAGCGGATCGCCGGCAGCGGGAAGCCTGAAAGCCTGGACACCCTTGTCAACGGATTGGGTCGTTCCAGCGATGTGGTAGTACGGCGTGCCTACCTCAGCGGAATCTTGGATGCGCTCAAAGGTCGACGACAAGTCGACGCGCCGAATGGGTGGGCCAAAGCAGCATCGGCTCTATTGAAGGATCCGAACGAAGATGTTCGCCAACAGACGTTGCGACTTTCGGTGCTGTTTGGCGATCCGACTGCATTCGCTCAGCTAAGACTGGTGCTGCAAGATCCCAAAGCACCCATCGATCTCCGCCGCGAAGCACTAGACGCACTTGTTTCAGCGAAAGATGAGAAGTTTGTTGATTCGGCAAAGGCAATGATCGAGACTCCGCAACTGAGAGCGTCCGTTATTCGAGGACTCGCAGCTTTCGACGATCCCAGAATTCCCGACATCATCCTTCAGTCGTATGCGACGTTCGACGGCGCCGAACGCCGGGACGCCGTCGGGACATTAGCCGCTCGTGTGCCTTCGGGTCTACGACTGTTGCAAGCGATTGGTGAAAAGAGGATTCCTGCAGTTGACGTGCCGGCCGACATCATTCGGCAACTTCGCAATCTGCGGCACGATGGTATTGACAAGCAAATTGAGGCCGTTTGGGGTGTTGTGCGGAATACGCCGGCCGATCGAGCGAAGCTCATGAAACAGTATCGGCAAATGGTCATGAAGGCGTCCAAAGCGCCCGACTTGCACCTTGGCCGCGCCCTATTTGCCAAGACCTGCCAGCAATGCCACACTCTGTTCGGCATCGGCGGCAATATCGGGCCGGACATTACCGGAGCGAATCGCAGCGACCTGAATTATCTCCTGGAAAACGTACTCGACCCAAGCGCTCTCATTCAGAAAGAGTATCTTGCTTCGCGAATTGAACTCAAGAACGGTCGAGTCATCACGGGCATCGTCAAGGCACAAAACGCCGCTACCGATACGGTGGCGACGGCAACTGAGACGATAGTAATACCCAGGGCCGATATCGACGAAATTTTGGCGACGAATGTTTCAATGATGCCCGATGATCAATTGAAACCGTTCACGGATCATGAAGTGCGGTCTCTGTTTGCCTATTTGCAGTCGCCGGCACAAACGCCGATGCTTGCGACGACAGACAACGCTAAGGATTTCTTTAATGGAAAAGACTTGACCGGTTGGACCGGCGACTTGAAGCTTTGGTCCGTCGAAAACGGCGAGATTATCGGCAAGAGCCCCGGCATCAAGCGCAACGAGTTTTTGAAAAGCCACATGTTGGTCGAGGACTTTCGGCTCAAACTGAAAGTAAAGCTGACGCCGAACAAGGAAAACAGCGGCATTCAGTTCCGCAGCGAACCATTGCAGAATGGCGAGATGAAAGGCCCGCAAGCCGATATTGGCGCCGGCTGGTGGGGCAAGTTGTACGAGGAAAGCGGCCGCGGATTATTGTGGGACAAGTCAGGTGAGCAGCACGTTAACCGCGACGGCTGGAACGACTACGAAATCGTCGCCATTGGCAACCACGTGCGCACCTACATCAATGGCCAATTGTGTGTCGATCTGAAGGACGACAAACTGTCGCGAAAAGGTTTGATCGCGCTGCAGATTCACTCCGGTGGGCCGATGGAAGTGCGCTTCAAGGACCTGAAGCTCGACGTGAATCCGAAGTAGCGGTTCGCCTAGCCTTGCCCGCGTGCAATGGCATCGAGCGTCACGATCTCCGCTTTGTCGCCAGCTTTTTTGACGATGTCGCAGATCATGTCCATGGTTCGGAATTGCGGATCGACGACGTACATGCACGACGGATGGCACAAGAAATCGAATACGCCGCCACCGGCAATGGTCGCTTCGACGACCATGCGGATCGTTTTGAGAAACCAATCCAGCTTCCAGCGGCCCGTGCGAAACGCGTTGATGTCGCTGACCGGGCTCATGGGTATCTCGATGAGCCCCGTCGGATATGCGAATGGTTGAGCCGACTTGCTCACTTCGACGATCCTTTCAATTGTTGCATTATCTGGTTCCTGCTCCGGCTTCGGCATCGGGTGGGCGGGGTACTGGCTGCTGACCCAGCGAAAGCCCAATTCGAGCAGGAGTTTCTGCACATCGGGCCGATCCTTTAGTCCGTTGACGAAACCTCCAGGCGTGCGGAATCCATTGGCGTCGACGCCGACTCTGGTCTTTATCGCTGCGTTCGTGATTCGGATATTCTCGGCGATTACATCGCGCGGCTGCTTGCCTTCGATCAGCCACGGCGAGCGCCGAAAACGGAACTGCAAGTCTTCCGGCTTTGTCGCCAGGATGTTGACATGGTCGTACGTGTGATTCCCAATCGCATGGCCGCTGATCGCGAGTTGCTTGAGCCAGTCGACATCGGGTTGTTCCAGCACGCGGCCAACGACGAAACAGTGTGCCGCGCCGCCAGCCGCCTTGATGCGGCGGCACGCTTCGAAGGTGTATTTCTTGGTCTCGTCGTTCAGATTGCCCTTTTCGTAATCCCAATGCGTGTCTTCCCAACGCGGGAAGTTGCGGCTCATTTCCAAATCGAGCGTGATGGCGATGCGGGCCTTGCGCGGCTTCTCCGAGGCGAACACAGCACCGGCCGAGAGCGCTGATGCGACGAAAAATGAACGGCGAGTCAGCATAAGCCGCCTTGTTGTCTGAGCACGCGGCGCAAGCAAGTGTTTTCTCAGGCCGCACTTGCTCGCGCTGCATGCTTACTTGCCCGTGTACTTCACCCACGACACCTGCGTGATCAAGTGATCGATCGAGGCAAACGAGATTGCCGCATTTGTCGCGAATCGCGGCGACGAGTTCGCCGGAAACGTCGCCAGGGTAGCATCGCCGACCAGGAATACGTTGAAGTCCTTCGCCAGGTTCTGGTAACCCGCGGTCGTTTTGCAGAAACACATGTCGGTGGCATAGCCGGTCAGCAGCACATGGCGCACTTTGTTCTTCTTGAGGAAGTCGCGAAGGGCAGGATAGCCCTCGGCATCGTAGATCACAACGTCATTCGGATCGACGTTCAGGTCCTTCGTCACCGGAATCGGCAGGTCCCAGAAGCCGGCGTTGTTGTACTTCGGCCCCGCGTCCAAGCCGGGAAACTGTTTGAAATAGTCAATGACCGGCGTGTCTCTCGACAACTGCATATTCGCCGGCAGCGGCTGACCGACGTATCTGAAACTTGCCAGCGTCTGCTTCAGTTCTTTGGCCCCAACCTCGCGCTCGGCCATTGTTGGAATGTGATCGAACGACCGGTATGTCTTCTTGCGGATCGGATCGCACTTGCCGGGCAGGCTGTACATGATGAACGCCGCCTTGCCGCGCAGCGAGTTCAGGAACGGTTGAATCACTTCGCGTGTATGTCGGCCTGCGAGGTGGTTCTTGTCGATGGTGCAAAAGTCGGCAGCCCCAGCGGGCTCGGGCGTCTTCCAACCCTGGCCGTCGTCCACACCCCACGGATGCACCATGATTACGGCCGTTTCAGCAGCTCGCAAGTGATTTGGCATCTCGATGATGCCGCGTGCGTTGTACGAAAAGCGCCAGGCACGCACATCGAGATCAGCGTTCTCGTCATTGACTATCGCGGCCGCTTCGTAACGCGTCAACTCGCGCACCGGCTCGACGAACTCCGGATGATCGGCCAACAAGGGCGGCGGATTGTCGAGCTTCTTCAGGCGATTGTCGTATGTGCGCATTGCCGCTTGCGGCTGAGCGTGAACAGCATCCGCAATAGCGTGCGACACAAAGACAAAGACGCCAATCCAAAGGAGCCGCGCACGCAGGCGACGAGGACGAATTCCGAGTCGCCGGAGTAAGCGGCTGATCGACACACACCGGTCGCTTACTTCTGCTCGCAAAGCCTCACCTTCGTGCGCGGCTCTAAAAGTGCGAAACATCGGGGCACTCCTTAACGTGGCGGCGCTGTCTTTGCCTGCAGAAACGCAAACAGGTCTCGCAGTTCCTGCGGCTTCAGGGCTTTCAAGAGATTCTCCGGCATCAGCGACACATCGGTTGGGTTCATTTCCTCAATCTGCGCTTGCCGCACCGTGACCCGCTCTTTGGCCGCAGTGAACAGCGTCACGCCTGCGGGCGATTGTTCGACGATCACTCCGGTGAGGGAGCGGCCGTCTTTCGTTTGCACCACGTGCGTCATGTACTCGCGGCGAACGACGGCATTGGGATCGACAATCGATACGAGCAGATTATCGCGGTCGAAACGGTTCGCGGTCGTCAGATCGGGCCCGACCTTGGCACCATCGCCAAACAACGTGTGGCACGCGGCACAATGCTGCTTGTACAGCGCCCTGCCAGCCTTTGCATCACCAGCGCCGGCTCGCAGGTCGTTGTTCAACCGGCGCACCTCGGCGAGTTTCTCCTCCGGCGTGGTGACAGGCAACGCGCCCCAGTGCTTGCGGATGAGGGCTTTGGTCTTTTCGTCGGCTGTCGCGGCGAGCGGGCGGAGTTCGTCGAGCGTGAAGTCTTTGGCAGGAAAATGCTTCTGTTCAACGGCCTGAAAGAGAAGGTCCGCCCAACTTGGCCGCGCGAGCATTGCCGCGCGGATTTTCGCTCGGACTTCCGGTTTCAGATTTGAGTATTCATTTAGAAAATGCGCTGCGATGCGCAATTCGTCGAAATGCGTTGCGGTTTCTACAGCCGCCAATTGCACTGCCATTGGTACATTCGGTTCAATAAACTCCAGAATTACCCATAGCGGGAATGAAAATGAATTGACGGCGCCCACCGCTCGAATCAACTCCACTCGGTCTTTGTCCGAGAGTCTTGCATATCTTAGACGACCTGCAACCTCCAAAATGGCATTGTCATCATCGAAGGTCATCAACACTTTGATTGCACTCAACTCAAATCCGGCGATTGAAACATGCGTCCTGTGTGCCTTAATCCACAGTTCCCGAGTATCTTGTGACAATGGCGACGACTTTGGTCGTTCTGAGAATCCAAGTTCGATTGCAGGGAGCTGGATGGACCGATCTTGTACCGTCCCCGCATTCCAGAGGTCCAAAGCCCGCTTCATGTTGGCGTCGGAGCCACTGGAAATCAGGCGACGAAGCAATCGCGGCACGACGACGAATCGCAAAATTGGAGAACTCCAAACCCGACTGTTTGACACGTGACGATACAATGATTCGGTGAATTCGTTCATGTGATTTTCAATTCCCCACCATAGTAACAACGGCAAATGCGGATCGCGTTCTATACCGGTGCGCTTGATCAGTTCCATCAAGACTGGCATTAGTCGAGAACCTCGGACTCGCAGCGCGGTGCACGCCAGTTGACTGCAAACGCTCAAATTCACTTCCGTCGTTGCGAGCATCATTAGTTGCAGTGCCGTCTTTTCACTCGTGTTTTCCTCATCCCCCAAAAGCCGCACCGCCCAGTAGCGCACCATCGGCGCGGCGTGATCCAGCAACTTGCAGCCGAACGCTTCGTCAAATCCGCCGCTGACGTACAGCGCCCACAGTGCATTGAGCGCGACTTGTTGATCCTTCGACTCCAGCACGCGCGTTCGCAGCGGCAGGATGACCTCCGGATCGCGTCGTGCCGCTAGGATTCGCCGTGCCGTGCGCGCGTGCCAACCGTTCGGATGATCGAGCAGTTTCAGCAACTCAGCGCTGCTCAGCTTTCCGAGGTCAAATGCCGCTTGCGGCTTCGCGTCCCCATGCACAATCCGAAATACGCGCCCATTGCGGCGGTCCCATTCCGCGTCGGGGTCGGGATGTGCCATGCGCTGGTCGTGCCAGTCAGCGACGTAGACGCAGCCGTCAGGCCCGAGCGCCACGTCGCTTGGCGCGAACCAAGTGTCGTTCGCCAATAACAAGTCGCCGCCATGACGCGTGCGAAACGTCGATCCGTCGGGCAACAGGTCATGCCAGTACACGGCGTGGCCCAGCAAATCGGCGGCGATGTACTTGCCGCGAAATTCAGGCGGGTAAGCGTCGCCTTGATAGACAATGCCGCCGACAGTGACGTGGCCGCCCTTGAAGTTCTGATGCGGTGCATGGTCGAAGTAGCCGTAAGCGTACGGGTTGTGCAGGTTGCCGTGCTTGCCGAACGACTTCCAGTAGTAGGCGCCTTGCACGCCGTGCAGCAGTACGTGGCCGCCGACATTGGTGCTGTAAAAAGATGACCATTGCGGTCGAAGTCGAGGCCCCACGAGTTGCCGCCGCCTTCGCAGAATAATTCAAAGCGGCGGCTGAGCGGATGATAGCGCCACACGCCTTGTTGAAACTCAATCGGCGGATCGTCCGGTTTAGCGGGATTGCGAATCTTCGCTGTCACGGTGCTGCCTTGGCAACCGTAGAGCCAGCCGTCGGGCCCCCAGGTCAGCGAGTTGGCGACCGAGTGGGCATCCTCCATGCCGAAGCCAGTGAGCAACACATCCGGATCGGTATCCGGCACATCGTCGCGATTGCGGTCGGGATAGTAGAGCAGATACGGCGCCTGTAGCACGAACACGCCGTCGTGCCCAAACGCAAATGCACTGGCGAGATTGAGGCCATCGACGAAATCCTTGGGACGAAACTTTCCTGGCTGGCCAGCGATTGGTTCAAGAATTGTCAGTCGATCAGCGCCTTTTGGTCCTTTCGGCGGCGGATCGGGCACTCGGTCGTACACGGTGCGTGAAAAGCGATCGACTTTCACGCGATTGAGTCCGGCAGGATTCGGATATTGCAAATATTGCAACACCCACAAGCGCCCGCGTTCGTCGAAATCGATTGCAACCGGCTGACGAATGTCCGGTTCGGACGCGACCAATTCCACGCGAAAACCGGCAGGCACCGTCATGTGTTTGGCGGCATCCTGGGGCGCATAGCCTTGTCCTGCGGCTTGTCCGCTTAGCGCTAATACCAGAATCAGTCCGGAAATTCGTGCAGAGGTCATCCAACCTCCCGCATCATTGCTTTTCAAAATCAATCGGCCAGGCGAGTCCCGCCGTGAAGCCGCCGTCGACGTACAGAATCTGCCCGGTCATGAATGCCGACGCATCGGATGCGAGAAAGATCGCAGCGCCGATTATGTCCGTCAGTTCGCCGAGCCGCTTAAGCGGACAGTTCGCGTCATTCCATGCTTGCATGTGCGGATGCGACCAAAGCTTGCGCGTCAGGTCAGTCAGGATGAATCCCGGCGCAATCGCGTTGACGCGAATGCCGTGCGGCCCCCATTCGAGTGCGAGCGCCCTCGTCATGTGGCCCATGCCCGCCTTGCTCATGGCATATGACGTTACACCTTTTAGCGGCCGGTCATTGTTGAGCGACGAAATGTTGATCTGGTTGCCTTTGCCGCGTGCGAGCATGTGCTTGCCGACCGCAATTGAAAGCAAAAACGGTCCTTTGAGATTCGTATCCATGATGTAGTCGTAGTCGGCTTCGGATACTTGCTCCGTCGGCATCCGCCGATTGACGCCTGCGACGTTGATCAGCGTATCGATGCGGCCGAATTCCTTGATTACGGTTGCGACGAGCCGATCGATGGCGGCCTTGTCGGACACGTCGCAGACAATGCCGCGTGCTGGACCATTCGGCTGCGACAACACTTTCGCCGTCTGCTCGACAGTCGTCGGATTGCGGCCGGTGATGATGACATGCGCCTGTCGCTGAGCAAATCCCTCGGCGATGGCACGGCCGATGCCGCGCGTACCACCAGAGATCAGCACAACTTTGTCGGCGACGGAGAAGAGCGAATCATTCATGATTCACGATAGGATTTCAGTCACGACACGCCCCGCAACATCCGTAAGCCGAAAGTCGCGACCGGCATAGCGGAACGTCAGTTTTTCATGATCGAGGCCTAGCTGGTGCAGGATCGTCGCGTGCATGTCGTGCATGTGCACCTTGCCCTGCACCGCGTGATGGCCGAATTCGTCAGTGGCGCCATAGGCGATGCCCGGCTTGACGCCGCCGCCGGCGAGCCACATCGTGAAGCCGTCGGGGTTGTGATCGCGGCCGGTGCCGTTCTTCTCGGCATACGGCGTGCGGCCGAACTCGCCGCCGAACCAGACCAGCGTATCATCGAGAAGTCCGCGGCGCTTCAGGTCAGTCAGCAGGGCTGACACCGGCCGATCCACCGCGAGTGCATGATCGGCATGTTTCGGCAAATTCGAGTGCTGATCCCAAGCCGGGTTTGCGGTGTTGTCGCCGTAATTGACTTGCACATATCGGACGCCGGCTTCCAACAACCGACGAGCCAACAAGCACTGCCGGCCGAAGTTTTCGGTCGACTTATCGCCGAGTCCATACAGCGCCTGCGTCTCCTTGCTCTCGCGATTGACGTCGAGCGTCTCGGGGGCGAATCGTTGCATCCGGGCGGCCAGTTCATACGAGTCGATCACCGCTTCCAATTCTGACTCGCCCGGCGAACGACCGAGTTGCTCGGAATTGATGGCGCGCAAAAGATCGAGTTGACGCTCCTGTTCGACAACTGACGCGGAGCTTGTCAAGTTGCGGATCTTTGCCTCGGTTGAAGGCAAACCCGCACGGCCAAGCGCTGTGCCCTGGTGCACTGTCGGCAGGAACGCGTTGCCCCAATTCCGAGGTCCGCCATTTCCCATCGATGGACTGATCGTGACGAAGCCCGGCAGGTTTTGGTTCTCCGCGCCGAGTCCGTAAGTGATCCAGGATCCGACCGAAGGCCGAATCAAGTTGATCGAACCGGTATGCAGGAAGAGCGTCGCGGGCCCGTGCGCGATGCCTTCGGTGTGCATGCCGTGCAGGAAGCACAAGTCGTCGACGTGCTGTGCGATCTGCGGAAATAGGTCGGAAACGTGCCGGCCTGTTTGCCCGTAGTGGCGGAACGGCCACATCGGCTTCATGACGCGATGGGTGACGATTTTGCGAGTCTTAGCTAGTGTTCGCGCGTCGTCGAACTCGATCATCTTGCCGTCGTCCTTGAACAGGCGAGGCTTGTGGTCGAACGAATCGACGTGACTCGGTCCTCCCTGCATGAACAAAAAGACGACGCGTTTGGCCTTCGGAGTGTGATGGCTCGGCCGACCCGCCAACGGACTTCCGGCGCGACTCTGCGACAGTCCCGCCAAGGCGAGGTAGCCGAAGCCGCAGCCAAGCGAACGTAATGCAGCACGGCGCGACATGGTCCAAGAGTTTCTCACGTCCATTATGGCAACTCCTGTCGGTATCTCGAATCACCCTGAAGGATCATCAGGTGTGCGACAGGCATTTTACAGCGTCGAACGCATTGATGAAAGTGAGTATCCGGTCGTATCGACAACAATTAAGAGCTTCAATCGTCTGAATCGAAAAACCGGGCTAAAGAACAGTCGGTGCAAAAACGACCGAACCTATCGATTCACTGTGCTCCGAAACGAGTCCGTCAAGGTCTCTTACGCAAACGCGTCCTCAGCTTCTGCTTCCTGTTGCGGCAGAATAGGAACCTTCACATCCTGAACGATCTCGTTGATGAGCGCCGGCGTAGTCACTTTTCGCAGTCGGCTCTCTGGCTTCAGGATGATGCGGTGGCCCAGCACCGGCTGGCACATTCGCTTCACGTCGTCAGGCAGAACGAAGTCGCGGCCCTGAATCGCCGCCCACGCCTGTGCGGTTCGAAACAGCGCGATCGAAGCGCGAGGACTGCCGCCCAATGCGATGTCTTCGTGTTCGCGAGTGCCGTGAACGATCTCCAGAATGTACTTGCGTATCTTGTCGTCGACGTGGATTTGCCGCACTGCCTCCTGGCAGTTGACAAAATCCTGCGCCGCAACGACCGGGTTGATATCATCGATCGGGTGGCCTTTTTGAAGCCGCAAGAGCATCTTCGATTCTTCCTCAATTGCCGGATAGCCGACGCTCAACCGGATGATGAAACGATCAAGTTGAGCTTCCGGCAGTGGGAAAGTTCCCTCGTGATCTACAGGGTTTTGAGTTGCAATTACCAGAAACGGCGGCTTGAGCGTATAGGTCTGTCCATCGACCGTGACGCGGCGCTCGGCCATTGCTTCAAGCAAGGCTGATTGCGTCCGCGGCGTGGCGCGGTTGATTTCGTCGGCGAGAACTGTCTGAGCGAAGATGGGTCCGGGCCGAAACTCAAATTCGCCGGACTTCTGATTGAAGATCGAAACTCCAGTCACGTCGGTAGGAAGCAAATCGGGCGTACACTGCAAGCGTTTGAAGGTGCAGCCGACGCTGCGTGCTAGCGCGCGGGCGAGCATGGTCTTGGCGACGCCAGGAACGTCTTCGAGCAGTATGTGACCTTCAACGAGATACGCGGCGAGGGACAGGAGAATCTGCGGCCGCTTGCCGATGATAACCTTTTCCATGTTGGCGAGGATTTTCGACACAGTCGCCTGAACATTGATGGACTCGGCCACGGGGACTCTCCAATGACACGGGCACTGTCGATTGAGATATGAACCGGCCCATCTGGAAACAGAGCCCGCCGCGCCGGCCGGAATGCCACTCCGGCGACGGCGAGACAGGCCCATGAAGCGAACACATCCCGTCTCTTATTTCTTCTTTTCTCCGCGAACGCTCTTCAGCAGTTCCTTGACGGTGTCGCGGTATTTTTCGGGCAGTTTGTCGATGCTCGCTGTCGAGAACAACTCGTCGCCGTCTTTGACGGACACCGATCGCAGCTTGGTTTCGTCCTCGGTTACCGTGCCGTTGATGTCGATGTGAACGCCATTTTTCTGTGAGTGAATTGTGAACTGGCCGTTCGTGATCTGCACCGACATTTGTTCGGCAACTCCTCCCGGAAGCTGCGGCGGCATGATGCCTCCCGGAAGCTGCGGCACCGGAATCGGGATCGCCTCGAATGGTCCATCGAACACACCGCCGCCGAAATTTGGGAACCGAGGCGCTTCGAGTTCCGCTTTGGGTTCCGGCAGCTTGATGCCCTTGATCGTTTCTCGTTTGCCCTTACGCAAGATTAGTGCATCGATTGCGTCGCCTGTCTTGATTTCTGCGAGTTGCTTTCGAAATTCGACGACGTCCGCCGCGACCGGTTTACCGCCGATTTCCAGCAGGATGTCATTCGGTTTCAGGCCGGCCTTTGATGCCGCGGAGTCGGCAGTGATTTCTCCGATTACCAAACCTTGGTTCTTCGGCAAATCCAACTGTTCGATCAAGACCGGACTCAGTTTTTCAACAGCCACGCCCAATCGCGCGCTGGACTTGCCGCCCTGCCCTGGCATGCCGGGAACCATGAGCGCTCCGCCAAACTGCGGCAAGTTCGGAAAGTTGGGACCCTGGGGCATGTTCTTCATCATCTCTTCCATCAATTTCTGCACAAACTTGCGATACTCCTCGGGGACGTTGTCACCGACCATAATGCGCGGCCGAACCGGGAACGGTTGCGGCGGATTCTCGTCACCACCTTTTTTTGGCTCGTCTTTCTTTGGCTCGTCTTTCTTGTCGTCGACGGGTGCAGCCCTCGGGGCGTCCTGCGGCGAGGCAGCAGCCGATCGGTGCCAGCCAAAGCCGGCCAACAGGACTGCGACCGCAATGAGGCAACAACTGGCGGCGATCGACAAGCGGCGGGTCAAACCCGATGACGATCTTCGATGCGTAAGCAACATTTGAATCCTCCGAAAAAGCTCTGATGAACTTCCCAATACGGCCGTGGCTGCGGCGATGCGTTGGGCACCGCGAGTCAACGACCGCGACAAATCCACAAGAAACGAAGCGTAGTCTTCAACTCGTTCCGCATGGAGCGAGGCTTTGGAATCGGCCAGAAATTCCTGCAGCAGCCGAACGGTTCGCTGCAACGCCCATTGCCAAGGCAATGGCCAATAGATCACGCCAACCAGGCCGGCAATCAGGTTTGTCCACGCATCGCCGTTGTGCAAATGAGCCAACTCGTGAGCCATGATCAATCGCAACTGCGCTGAGTTGCCTCTTGCGACAAGTGCTTCCGGCAAGACAATTGTAGGCCGGCATACTCCAAAACAAATCGGCACGCATAGCCCGCTCGATTGGCGCACTAACGGCCTGCGGCCCGTGTAACGCGACAACGCGTCAAGTATCGCGGATGGGAATCCATCGATCGGCCGGCTCCGCAAACGAATTCGCCAAAGTGCAATGTTGCCCGCTGCCCAACGTAACGCCATAATTGTTACGCCAATGGCATATGCAATCGCAGCGACACTCCACACGCTGTCAAGATTCAAACTTGTTTTAGTCGGACTTTCATGACCAATTGCCTGACTCGCAGAATCCGGTGATTCGGAAATTGGCGTGCGCAGCCCTTCTTGCGGAAGCACAACCAACAGTCCGAATGGCGCATTCGTTTCACCGGACAACGCCGGTTCATTCATCTTGTATTCGGCAGGCGGCCTGGAATATTGTCCCACGTCAGCCGAAACAACCCGTTCGATCGTCGGAAGTCGCCACCATCGCGGCGACAACGCCAAGATCGGCGCCAAAACCGCAATGTGCAATGCCGCGACAGAAATTGCGAGTCTCGCACCTGATTGCCGGACCACACGTGCCACGAGCCAACCGAAGAGGAGCACCGTGCCCCCGACAAACAGAGTCTGGCCTGCCCATTGTGCAATGGCATTCATCGGCGGCCCTCCGCCACTTGCCGTTGCTTGCGCGCATCGGCAATCATGGACTGCATTCGCTCTAACTCGCCGGCGGGAATCTGTTCGCTTCGCAATAGACTCATTACTAATTGTGACGCCGCGCCGTCAAATACTCGATCCAAAAATGATCGCGCGCTTTCATCGCGGCTGTACTTTGCGGCATAAATAAACGTCCGTCCTTCGACACGATGACGCACCAGGCCCTTGTCCTCCATAATCCGGAGCATCGTTTGCACGGTGTTGTACGCCAGTTCTTTGCCGACTTTTTCGTCTTCCAGCAAAAGTCGATGGGCATCGCGGACGGAAATGGGCCCATGTTCCCATAGGAGCTTTAGAATCGCGGTTTCGCGGGGCGTCGGCAGAGGCTCAACTGACATAAGTAGTTCACCGAAATTACTAGGCCTAATTTATTAGGTGATTATCTGCGCCGAAGCGGCACGTGTCAAGTGCTCATAAATCATTTTGAAAAACTGATTTGCACGCTATCGCTTAAAAGCGCGATACGGGATATTGCCGACTTCAGGGGTGTGTTCGGAAACTACTTTCCCCGCACGATCAACTTCAACTACTTTGCGGGTCAAGTAGCTCGAAGTGAGCGTGTTCCCATTCGGCAGCCGCTGCACACACGACGGTCTACTCACATTGGCGCTCCAAATCTGCTTGCCGGTTAGTTCGTCGATCTCGGCGACCGAATTCATGTTGGTGACCATGATGCGGTTTTGAGGCAGTAGTTGAATGTGCGAATAGTAATACATTCGCTGCGCCTGTACGGTTCGGACTTGCCCACCCTTCTGATCGAGCCTGATGATCTGCCCCGGCTGCGTGGCGATGAGCATGTGCCCTTCACGAGTTCGTGCTCCCGCGACAATGTCGCCGTTGGCGCGATCATGGGTGAAGATGTCTTTGCCGTCCTTGGTTGTCTCAATAACCGAATTGCGAGTAACGATGAACGTGTTGCCATTTGCGAGTCGCTCGCAGTAAAGCGGTTGCATGACTTGTTTGCGCCAGTGAATTCGGCCTTGTTGATCACGTTCCGTCACCTGTTGCCCGTTATGCTCGGCGATGAGCACATGCTGGTTAGGCAGCACCTGAGCCGAAATGGGAAACTGCAGCCCGTCGATCTGCCAGCGAACGGTCTTTCCATCCGGTGCGTATTCAACGACCTTTCCGGCGCCGCCGTTCTGATTCAACTGCAAGACCATCAGATATCCATAGAACTTCGGCTTTTCGTCAAGTTTGGCCAGATCGACGGAGGCTCCATTCTTTTTCCACCACTGTTCCCATGCATTGCGGCGGCGAATGCGATCGCCAGGGTCGCCGTCCAAGGCCAGGACCGGTGCGCTTTCACCGGCGATGCGATGCAGGACCTCCTCAGCTTGCCAACCTGCCGTCAGCGGCAGTTTCTCCAGTAGCTCGATCAATTGCGGAACAGCGCCTTTTTCGCGGGCAAATACGACGAGCGCAGCCGCCACCTGGAGCCGCACTTGCAAGTCCGTATCCTGCATCATCTCGCGGATACGAGGCAGTTCGCTCTTTGAACCGGCTCGTACCAGCGCCTCGGCTGCTGCACCGCGACGGACCGCAACGGGGTCCTTGATTGCCTGAAGAATCACAGGTTCCGGTTGATTGTTTTGGACCGCGAGTTGCGTCAGGCCCCAACGCATCGCTTCGGCAACGTATTCATCTTCGGCCAAAGGCAATTGAGATAGGATTGCTGCGCTCGCGCCAGGCGTCTTCAATCGACCAAGCATCCGTGCTGCCGCTGCGGATACGAGTTCGCTGGGGATCTTCTCCAGTTTCATCAGCGTGACGCGGCATCGCCGCGAGACTTCCGGATCTGGATTCTCGAGATGCTGCTTCAACAAACTGATTGCCTTGACTCCGAACTTTTCGATTTCGTCTGTGGCTTTCTCTCGGTCGCGGAACGACTCGGCGCCCATTTTCTTGATCAATGCAAAAGCAGTCTTCCGTTCTTCTTCCGAAACACTTCTTGATCGAAAGTAATCCAACAGCGCCTGTCCATCTATCTTGAGTTCGGCAGTTCGCAACGTCTCCTCATCGCGTTCGCGATCGTCGTCTTGTGCCTGAAGCCAAGCCGCGCTGATCATCAATGTCAGTGATCCAAACAAAAAGATACGCGCCGTCATGGTGGGAACACCGTTCGGGGAGGAATGGGCGTATCTTACCCGACGGACTGTCGGATGGCCAAGTGGAAAGGGGCGATGTCCAATGGACTTTGGTCAGTCGATATGAATGTCGATCTTGGCTTTGGCACGCAAATCATTCAACAGTTTTTGCCGCATCTCTTCAATGAAACAGTCGCGAACGTCTTCGATTGCCGCAACAAATTCGATCGGCTTGGCCGGCGTACGGTCCGTGACCTGCAACAAATGAAAGCCGAATTCGGAGGTCACAATTTCGCTAATGGCGTCTTTTTTCATTCCAAACGCCGTTCTCGCGACTGCGTCATCGACCATCCATTTGCGCGTAATGAAGCCGATGTCTCCGCCCTTCGGTGCGCTGGGACACTGCGAGTGGTCACGGGCCGCGTCGGCGAAAGTGACTTTGCCGGCAACGATCTGTTGTTTCAGGTCATTCAGTTTCGTTCGTGCGGCCTGCTTCTCCGCCACTGGCGCGTTTTCCGGAATTCGAATAACAATGTGACTGACGCGAACGGTGACCTTTTGAAAGAACTCGATGTTTTCCTGAAAGTACTTCTTGAGTTCGGCGTCCGACGCCTGTTGCTTTGCATAAGCAGAATACTGCAACAGGTTTTGCATGCTCAACCGCACTTGCTCTTTGGTCTGTCGGGTCTCGCGGCAGTAGTCGTCAATCGTCTTGCCGGCGGCCTTTTGCACATCGGCAAGCACTAGCATCTGTTTGTCCACCTCGGCGGTATCCACTTTGGGACCCTGCTTGGCGAGGAACTGGGCCAGTAGTCGCTCGTTGATCAACGCATCGAGAACATCATGCCGCATTTGCCGTTGCTGTGCTTTCGGGACCGGGAAGAGATCGGGATTGCGCATCGCAAGAACGGCGTCGATTTCCGCCATCGGGATGTTCTCGCCATTGACGGTCGCCGCGGACTTGGTGTTCTGCCCCCAAGCTGCGCAGGCGCCAACCAAAAGCGACAGCATCGCCATTTTGCCGCGATTCGCCAGTCTTCCGATCATCGCAATTCTCCTCGGAGTCCATCCCATATCCGAAATATCGGCCAAGTGACATGGAAACTGGATAGGAGTTTGACGGCGACTCAGAAGCGGGAGTGCAAAACCGACTTTGCCGCAGTTCGTGAGCCGCGAGCCGGCGTGCGATACACTTTTGGCCGTGCTGACGGCGCAGTGAATTGAATTCTTGACCAATCCGCACCTATTGTCGAACAGTCTCCCAACCATTCCCGCATTTGCCGAAAGAATCCATGCATGCCGCCGCTAGTGTAGACGGTGGAGGCAATGACCACTTCACGTGTGGCAGGCGATGGATGGTCTCATTCTGGCAGTCGATCTGGGCGAATGGAACAGTCACGAAACTGTTTCGCGCCGTTCTAGGCGAACCGTGCGGCGTAAGCCGCCGGGTCCAAGCGCGACACCGTTGCAAGAACCGTCCCGATGCACGCACAAGACAGTCGCCCGGCTCAAGACAGGCTCGAATAACAACAACGCGAGACAAAGTTAGTCGTCATCGGTGGAGTACGCGTTGTTTTTGTTCAAGTCGGAGAGGCCATAAGGCTGTTCGGCCTCTTGCGCCGCCCAACTACTGCTCAATACCACATCTCCATCCGCAGCCCCCGCGCGTCGATCTCCGGAGCCTCTGGGATACGCTGCGCTTGGCCCTGAAGGATCTTGCGTGCCGTCCACACAGCGGCAAACGCATCATTCAAGTCGTCCAGCGCGTAATGCTCGCGGTTGATGCCTTGCTGCTGCAAACTCGCGAGCAGGTCCGTGCGGGCAGTCGGCCAGGCAGCATCGATCAGCGCCTCCCGCGCCTGCCGGCCCGGATCGGAGTCCTTCTCGTCCTGAATGGGGGCACCGTCGTTCCAGCCGTAGAAGCTGACTTCCGGGTGAATCTCAAAGCACCACCGCTGATGGAGCGGCGTGATGGCGAGATCCAAGTTGATGATTTTTGGGTACAAAGCCCACTCGTTGCTTCCCACCTGCCTGTTGACCGCCGCTTGTGTGACTGTCGATGCTGCGAGCCGTGATGGCGCGTAGAGGGCCGGGCGGATCGGAGCGTTTTGAACGCAGACGTGGCGGTTGCCCAACAGGTTACGGGCCAGTTCGTCGCATCGCCTCCTGCCATTGCTGGCGAGCCCGATAGGCATGTCGATGGCCATCACTTGGATGAAGGGGTCGTGGGCCAGCAGTTCCGTCGCAAGCCGGAACAGAGACACCCGAAACGTGCCGTTGTCGGTGTCGAGAACGATGCACAGCCAACCGCCTGGGCAGCCATCAACGCCAGCGATTCGAGGCATTCCGCGCTCCAGTGACTTCGGTAGCCGAACAGGTGATTATCGCAATCGCGCGATTGCGATAAGTCAGAAACTGAATTCAGATAATACGCCTCGCATAACGGAATGCAACAAGAAAGGCTTGCAGCATTCTGAGTTTACATCGGAGATATTCATATGCTCATATGCTTATCCCAA